>Ga0123336_10000037_pt1 | contig 125726 bp, 120 predicted proteins | sample SSSSmetaG_FD_96466 | JGI IMG/M metagenome (GOLD analysis project Ga0123336, IMG submission 96466) | Glacier valley bacterial and archeal communities from Borup Fiord, Nunavut, Canada, to study Microbial Dark Matter (Phase II) - ​SSSS metaG | ecosystem: Environmental > Aquatic > Freshwater >...
ATTAAGCATTTTGAGAAGCGGAAATGTATCCAGACCAAAGTGAATTTCCGCTTCTTGTTATGGCATTATGGAAACTTTGACAACCTTAGAAATTAATAAATACACAAAATTCGGGACACTCCCTATTTGGTTTTCTGTTCTCATCCATAAATCTCTTTCCTTTATTTTTTATTTTATTTTGTCTCTGTCAATTAATAATTTGCCCAGATTCATTTTATTTTATTTGTGAATAGGGGGCAATAGGGCTCTTGCTCGGAGTGCAATCGCTCTTGTTATAGTCTTATTTGATGTCAACACTATTATAAAGAATACCTCTATTGATATATTGTCTATTAGTTATGCCTCCATTACTCATGGGTCTACAGAATATACCATTGAGCTTATAAAGAATTAAGTATTATTATGGATTATGTACTGAGCTGATTCTATTTGAATTAACGAAAGAAGTGAATGAATGAAAAGAGTTACTAAATGGCATTTATTGTTGATTGGATTATTGATTATTACACTTGCAGGATTATTTATTTGGTGGGGATTTCTTTTTTTAATTACTACACTGGATAAAGTATTGGTTGTAGTATCTTCAGTTCTATTATTATATGTAAGTAGTATACTTTTTATAATATTTGCCTGTAGTTTTGGGAAAAAGTATAATGTTTTTTTATTTGACAAGAACACAAAGAGAGAAATTGAAGTGGAAGATTTAACATTTGAAAGAATCTGTGAGTTTTTAGATTTATATATAGGAATAGTATTTCATGGTAAAAAATATATAACTTTTTCATACTTTATTGAGCATGACTTTTTAGATAACGTTCAGAAAAAATATCATCCCTTAATTCTAATGAGATTGTTATTGACTTGGATGGAAATTGGTACTCATGAACAATGGAAACAATTTGCGGAATCGGATAAAAGAGTTATTGATGCAATTGAAAACATTCTATTTAATTGTGGAGAGCATGCTATTTCACCAAAACTGCAATATCTAAGGGCTTCATATACTGGAGATGATACTGAAATAAAAGAGTTATTTTTAGATAATATAGAATACCTTAGGGATTTCTTATTGAATTATGTAAAGTGCAATATACAGGCATTTGATTAATATATCTTTAGCAAAGAATTCTTATATTTTTATATTTCGAACGTCACTTAACGCCATAGGAAGAAACTCTACAGTATAACTCATAAGTTTTCACTCACAGTTTCCCAAAATTCATTTTCAGAAAGCCATTTAGTTTCTGGTGCAACGGCTTGCTCTTTTGATTTTTTTAATTCTAATAGAACATATTTTTTATGGACATATTCTTCGTAATCAGCAAATTCTTCGATGCCTATTAAAACAGCTTCTCCACGACCGTTATTGATATTAAAAGGCCAATGAAGGTTGCTGCATAGCCTAATGTAACTGAAGGCTGAGAATCATGTATAAGCCCTAGAATCAATGACTGCGGGTTACAAGGGTGAAAAATGGTTAGGTTATTGGATTGAGTATTTACAATTAATAATAGAAGAATATTGACAATTGAGAGCCGGGATAGTCAGGTTAAATATTTTCCATTAGGGCACGACCCAGTTTAGGAGCATGACTGACATTCCACCTCTGGACAAGACAGGACGAAGAAATTTAGGGCATGACCCAGTGAGACATAGGAGGTTTGTCGCCAGAGACATGTGGAAGCCGTAGGCGTGATAGCAGAAAACAAGCGCAGTCTGCCGAAGGCTACCCAGTATAAACCAAATTTATACTAATGTTCAATATTTATCCAAACAACACTTTTGAATTGGCATGTAATTCTAAGATTAAGCGAGATAATACGAGTAAATAAAAGATATTATCAGGAGGAGCATTAAACCTTTTGATTCGATACAACCCTTATATACATGAAGAAAGCACGTTGCAGAAAATTTCGGATGGCTTCGGTAGAAATTTGGAAAGGACTATTGACTATTATGCAGTTGGGAGCATTAAAAACGAAGTAAACAAGCCGGAGAACAGGGATGGAATTTAATATTGCGTTAGTTAATAGTTAAGTTAGCTTAAAAGCAAATATTTCATCTACTGCCTTTTTATAACCGCCAGCCAATTTCATGGATTCACTTAGCTTTCCACAATTGGTTTTGAAGCTGTTGTTGTTTAAAACCTCTAAAACAGAAGCTCTTAAAGTATCGGGGGTTACTGTTTTCAAGTAAATTCCAGCTCCAGTTTTATCAACTCGTTCAGCAACCATTGCCTGTTCATCATGCTGAGGTACGACTATCATTGGAACACTGTTGTATAAACTCTCATGAACACTATTCATTCCTCCATGGGTTATAAATATAGCTGCTTTTGTGAGTATTTCCAATTGAGGTACATATTCTCTGACAATAAAATTATCAGGAACATCATGTAAACTTTTAATAATATTTAAGTCTCCTACAGACAATATTATTAATAAATCCATTTGGCCAAAAGCTACAAAACACTTTTCGAAAAATCCAGGGTTATGATTTGCTATTGTTCCTAGTGAGATATATACTAAAGGTTTTTTGTTTGCTTCAGGTATCAAAACATTATTTTTCTCATCTCTATTGTTAATAGAAGGGCCAACAAACTTAAAAGAAGCATCAAAAAACTCTCCGCCCGGTTGAAAATCTTTTGATGTATAGATGATATTCATCTTTTCAAGGCTCATAAATGCATCTGAGAATCCTTTAGTTTTGATTTTATACCGTGATGAAATCATTTTTTCTATTATTATTCCAGTCAATAAATCTTTAAAGCCAATAACCAATATTTTAAAAAGAACTTTAAAAGAAACACTGGAGGACTCTTTGCTGAAAGCAAAGACAGTGATTGAAGAAATAGCAGGAATACCTAATATTTCGGCAATGTATTTACCCCAGGAACATAGCGAATCGTGAATAATATAATCAGGCTTTTCCTTACTAATTTCAGGTAGAAGCTTATTCAGTATTAACTTGTTCACCTGCATAAGAGTTCTATATAAAAAAGTAAAGTTTGCATTATTTGCTCGTGTAAGTATTGAAAGGTCCAAGTTATAGCTCCTATAAATAGCTCCAGTCTTTTCTATCTTTTCCCTTAAAAAATCGAAGGAATAATAGATTACTTCCTCGCCACGATCAACCAATTCCTTTACGACTGCAAGTGTAGGGTTAGTATGGCCATCTGCCGGTAGTCCAAAAAAAATCACTTTACTCATAGTTTGTTCATCCTTATATCGGATTTGGATTATGTTTACAAAGAAAACGATAATTTACACATTAATTATATTTTATATGATTATTACTGTCAACTTTTTTCTTTTCTTTTACAGATATAAATAAACATCTTGTTTAATTTAACATTTTTTACACTATTATTAAATTATACTCCCGAGTTTGGCACTTGGTGAAAGCAAGGATTGAGACCCCGACCAGTTAAACCCATACCATGAAATTTATTTTGAAAGACTTAAAAAAATTACCTAAGGGAAGAAAATAATTCTGCCCTTAGGTTCATATCATTTTTATTGTTTTTTATAAGTTGCATGCATTCCTTCGTCCTCAGCAAATTGTTTAAATACTTCCTTTACATATTGCGCTTCAATTCTTTTAGAATATATTTCATAGTCACGTACAAGCTCCATATAAAAGTTGGTTACACACAAAAGGAGTTAATTGACATGGGTCTAGAACAGAAGAAGGTTTTATGAAGGAAAATTATATATTGAACTGGCTAAAAGAACATGTTAATAATTATGACTTATCATAAGTGAGTTAGAAGAAGGCTCCCTAAAAGGGTATACATTGTAAAGTCAAGCCGATCTTTCAGTATTGAAGCATTCTAATATCAAGTCTTTAATAAAGTTAAAACTATATAAACGGTGTATTTAGTAAACATGACACCAGTGACAAGTAGAAAATCCAATGCTGTTTTGCGAGATGGTGGGGGGATTTATGAATCGTAGAGAAACTTTTAACTCCGTTATTTTGGATTATGATTATGCAAGACCTTTATATCCCAAAATGAATTAATGATAACTATGCTATTTGATTGCTGATTTGCAAAAAAATCAGCCCTTAGTTATTGTATTAATGCAATTCGCCTTAATTGTAATCAGCATCGAAATAAAGTAAGGGCAGTATATGAAAATTAAGGGTTTGAATGTGTGGAAGAGAAGACTTTTTTTGGAAAGCATGATGCTCTATATGTCTGTATTCTTAATGACACTAACCCCATATTATAAGCATAAATCTATATAACATTAACAGAACCCAATACGCCTCTCAACGATGCGGACCATATAGATTTTGGAGAACTATATTTTTGCACTACCATAGACTATTTAAGTATTTTTATTTCTTCCATTTGGCCACAAACAGTAAATCCTATCCATAAGAATGCAGAAAATTCTCTCAAATCCTATGGAAAAACCTACAGCAGGAACTCCTTCATAAACCTATAAAGATTCTACATAAAATGCTATTTGATAGGGCTAGAATTATTCCTATTTACCATATGGATAATTATTGATATTATGGATGGATACTTATTATATAATGTCAATTAAAGATCATATTACTTGGGGTGAATAAATGAATTGGAACAATGTTGAAAAGGCGTGGCAGGTTTCGTTTGAACAAGGTTGGCAAGCATTCAAAAAAGGTTCTATACCTATCGGTGCAGTAATTACAAACGAAAAAAACGATATAATTTCTGTCGGTAGAAACAGAAATTATGAATATGAGTCACCAAATCCGAAAATTGCACATGCTGAAATGGAATGTTTACTCAAATTGGATATATTAAAGCATCCGAATATAAGAGAATATACGCTCTATACAAGCATGGAGCCTTGTCCGATGTGTTTTGGGACAATAGTAATGAGTAATATCCGAAAAGTAAAAATAGCATCAAGAGATAGTTATTGTGGAGCGGCTCACTATTGTAAAGACGACCCATATATTGCGTCCAAAAACATGCAAGTTTCGTTTGAAAGCGGTATGTTGGAGTCCGTACAGTTGGTATTGCAAACATACTTTGAACTCCGTGCTTGCAATGGTGAAATTAATAAAGTGGTGAAGGTTTTCCAAAAAGACAATCTTATATCAGTAAAAATTGCAGAGGAATTCTTTAGGAATAGATACTTGGATGCTAGTTCTCAAGACGGAATAGATATTAGTGAAGTTTTTAATGCCATTGTTTCGAGGTTATGAACATAGCTTTTGAGTTGTAATCTTTATAGAAACGCAACTTGTGTATAATCCATATTTGGGATATCGGCAATGTCTAATAAGCAATTGTTTTATTACATGAAGTAAGGATTATTTATATTGGGTGTTATGAAAGGATACAAAAATGTCTGATTTTATCTTTGAGAAAGTAGAGCCTTATGTCCTTAAATATCTACGGGAATTACAATTAATTTAGTATGGAATTCGATTTTAATGAAAACGTGACATTCAAAATCACAAAGATGGCAGAACTCAAAGATGTTTATTATCTGGTAATGCAAGATGGTTTTTATTCGGGTGGAAGTATAGAAACACTTATACCAAGAATTAAGGTTGAAGAACTGTATTCGCTCAGAATAGGTGAAAAACTGATAGGTGTCGGCTTTATTAGCGTTCTTTTAAGAACACCGACATACGCAGATATCGCAATGATTATTGATAAAGAAGAAAGGAATAAAGGTTGGGGATTTCAACTTGATGGATGCATACTTTTAGCGGACTTCAAGTCATAGTATCTGACACAGCATTATGAGAATAAACTTTAGTTCAATTTAAAAGTTTGAGAAAAATTGTTGAACTTTTCCGGTGTCTTTCCCTTTAAATTTTATAACTATTAAAGCTTTAGTCAATAAAGTTATCAAGAAGCAAGCTAATCATGAGATTCTTAGTTATTTATTATGTTTTCCAATAAGCCCAATACCCGAATGTATTATGCCAAATAACATAAAACCTAAACAATGCATATGATATATGGATTAGAAGTTTTAGAATATATGGAGGAATAAACAATGACACATTTTGGTTCTTTCTATGGCATTGTTACCACAATAAATGATTTCTGGACCGAAAATAATGAAATTTCAGGCTGTTACAAATTAATGTCTGTACAAAATGAAGAGGGAAGTATAGTAAACTTTGTTGTTACACCGACTACTTACTTTGTAGACCATATACAGGTATCAGCAGGAGATATGGTAACTGGATATTATGATGCAGATGCACCAGTCCCTTTAATTTATCCGCCACAATTTCAGGCAATTGTAGTAGTGAGAAATGTGCAAGGTTCTAATGTGAAAGTAGATTATTTTAATAGTCAGTTAGTAAGCAGTGATGGTACCTTAAAAATAAATATTGCCCCATATACCCAGATAATTATGGAAAATGGGCAAGTCTTTTCTGGAAATCCAGCAAACCGTAATCTGATTGTAATCTATGGTGCCGCCACAAAGAGTATTCCAGCTCAAACTACACCTTACAAAATTATTGTGATGTGTCCTCATAAATAAAGCATCTGGACTAGGAGCGATAACAAATCTGCCTCCTTGTCCCTTCACAAAGGTATAATCTATTTAAACTAAAACATTTTGCAAATAGCATCGATGGTATATTTAACAATCATGCCACCAGTGATACGTAGAATATCCGATCCTGAGGAAGATTGGTTTGTCTTCGCTGACCGCACGTCCAAAAGCTTCAGGTCACCAACGGTACCAATTCACAGGATTATGTGCATGCTGCAGGATGTACGGAGACTTTCCTGTATCAATATGTTTGTTTATTTATGTTCGGTCATTTTTGTATTCTTTCTATTTAGTATAACATGTTAACAATTATAGTTATTCCCATTGTAAATCAATAGTATCAATAACATGGTTTATGCGACTGCTTGACTTATTTCTTTCCAAAATGTACCATAAAAACAATATCAGTGATTGTTTAAAACGGCAAACTAAAGAGAGGTAACTTAACCATGCAAAAGCCTATAATTATTGCAATAGCCGCTGTATCAGGTGGCGGGAAAACAACTGTGGTAAATGAACTGAACAGGAGATTACCGTTATCTAAGGCTATTTATTTTGATGATTATTATTTCGAAGAATGCCCTAAAGATTTCTTTGAATGGGTACAAAGTGGAGCAGATTATAACAAATGGAACTTAGAAAAACTGGTAACAGATATTGATTCTTTATTAGCACAAGAAAATCTCGATTACATATTGCTTGATTATCCATTTGCATACAAGAATGATAAGGTCGCTCCCTACATAAATTATTCAATTTTTATTGATACTCCATTAGATATAGCTATAGCAAGACGTATTTTAAGAGATTTAATAAGCCAACCAGCGGATATGCTCAAAGACGACCTTAATTGTTATCTATCTCATGGGAGAATTGCCTATATGGAAATGTTGAACACAATAAAGCCAAACTCAGATTTTACTGCTGACGGTAGTTTAAGCATAGATAAAATCACAAATGAAATTATTGGACAAATATGTAAATCATAAAGATTTTCGGGCATAGTTATTAAATATGCAATCTATATTTTATGAGCGGAGGAAGTCGTTATGTCAAATCAAATCCGAGGAATAATTCTTAGGCCAGTATTGTTCTGGTAAAACTTCAATTTTTAATGCGATAAAACATTGCCACCCTTCAGAGACTAATGCAATATATCTGGCGGAGCATTATTCACAAGCCTTAAATTACGTTAATGGTGAATTGAAGAATCTAAGTAAAGAGGAAACTAATTGTTGACTGTACTTACATCGGTTTCATTTTGTTTGCTGAAAATTTGTTTTATCGATTTATTCTTTAACGAGATACATTTTTTTTCAACCAAATGCCAGGAAAGAAAAGCCATGGAAAATGTAACCATCCCTGCAATGATAAAGTTTAAAAATTGACTGATTATTCCATTAAATATGTATGTAATCGTTTGTTGGATAGGAAATGCATAAAGATAAATTCCATAGGAATAATCATTTCGCCTTGTAAATGAAAGAAATTTTAATTTAGGGTTAGTAGCTACAAAGACTACAATATATGTCAAAAACAAAGTAATAAAAACTTGATTCTGTGCGAACTGAAAGCATAGTAATAACATAATGACCGATAACAGAAAGAATAAGAAATTTATATAAATATATTTTCTAAATATATAAATCATCATTCCAAACGAAAAATATATGAACATCTTTCTATCGGTAATTAAAAAATCCTTGAACTTATGAAAAAGTAACGGGTAAATATACACTGCTAAAATCCCCATCAAGAAAATAAAAGCTACTTTCTTTTTATCATTGAAAAACTTCAACATACCTACGATCAGAACTCCAATATAACATCGAAACTCAGTTGGAATTGACCAAAGAGATCCATTTACAGCCACTGGGTAAGGATTGTCATAAAATACACCCGGTAAAGTGTAGTTAATGCTTAAATAAATATTCTTTAGATATAGATAGGTATTCTTGTCATGAAAATATGTATGATACCCTAACGACGAAACCAAAGGTCCGAGTATAAATATTGTGAGTAGCACTAAAAGAATCAATGCGGGAAAGATTCGCAACAATCTTGCCTTGACATATAAGAGATTTGATTTTGACTCACAATAGCTTTTCGTAATAAAAATTCCACTTATAATAAAAAAAATAGCAACACTTAATGAACCAAGACTAAAGAACCCATTCATAATCTTGTACAAAAAGTTCGTTTCTTCTGCATGTCCTGTTAATGGATAGGCATGGGAATAAATAACCAGTGAGGCACAGATAAAACGGATGGCATTAAAATTATTATTACGGTTTTGTATTAAATTTTCTAATAATCTGTCTTGTTCAAACATATGAAACACTCCACTCTCATTGTTATGCAGACTATCTAAATCTTTGGTTTGTTCCAATTTACAAATATTTACATTCTGAAAATGATTCTACCATATTTCCTTTTAAAATTGCAATAAATATTTAATCACAACAGAAGGATTTCTTATATTTCTTGATGCGATTTCTCGAGCTTTTAACAGTCACTACGCACTCCCCCTGATAATTTTGAGGAACCGGAGGAGTTTCACAATTTTTGTTTATCAAGACTTAAGTGACTAGCAAATGTGGAATAATTAATATCCTATAAGATTTCGATTGAGGTAATGCTTCCACATCCACCATCACACCAGATTTGAATTCCACAGAGAACTTGTCCTCGTAGACGGTGACCTTTGGTATCTAAAAGGTTATTTCGCAGCGTGGCAAAAATAAAAGTTTGTTTCACCACCCTAGAATTGTAGATCAGCGAATATAATCCATAATACATGCAATACTTACTTTTGGCTCCAGGCTTGCGTGCAAAAGCCTTTCAGGTAGTATTGTGTCAAATATGATAACTGATTTAATTATAAAGAATAATAAAATATGGACTATAAAAATATTATTCAGTTCTTGGGGCGATTTTATGTAATCCAGCAATATCAATGCTTTGAGCATTTAACAAAAATTGTGTTAATAGGTATCGTGCCACCAGTGATACGTAGAATATCCGATGCTGAGGAAGATTGGTTTGTCTTCGCTGACCGCACGTCCAAAAGCTTCAGGTCCCCAAGGGTACCAGTCTACAGGATTGTGGGCATGTTGGAGTAGGTAAGGGGATTTTTCTTGGATTAATTTATTTGGTTTTTTATTATCCTTCATATTTCAGAACCTCTCCATTTGGTATAACATGTTAACAGTCATAGTTATTCCCAATGTCAATCAAAAGTATTAAGAATTTGTCATTATAACTTCTTGACATATTGATTTACAAAATGTACCATAAAAACAATAAAGTAGATATATTAAAGTAAAGATATGAGTATTAGCGGAGGGTAGTTTAAATTATGATTAATATTGATGAATTATATATTGTAAACTATTGTAATCCAAATTGCATACCACTTAAAAATATCGTAAGACTTCCAAAGGAAGAGGCCTTTTTATTAGCCTATGAAATGGCAGCAAAAAATCCTGAAACAACTGCTTTTTGGCGTTTTGCAGATTTTGAAAATTATTACCCTCTTAGGATCAAGCAGGATGCACGTTTGTATGAATTGTTTATATCTCTTGGTGGCAAACCAAAAGTCGAGCACCCGTTATCTTTTGTTCTACAAGGTAGTGAGTACTTAGAAAATTGGTTTGACAAAGGCACAATTACTAAGATTTTATTAAAAAATATTCCTTCTGAATATATCAGTTTTACTTATGGTGATAGTGGCGCAGTGCTAAAGAGAACAGGTGAAATATCTGTTATGACAAAAGAGATGTTATTGGATTCAATTCGCAATTATGAAGGCACAATCGATGAGTATATGAGCGAAATCACAGAAAAATATCATTATATAGAAGTACAACTTTGGAATGATGATTACTGTACAAATGAAGCTTAATTCAAAGCAAGATTAATTCGATTTTTTTATTTTATGAGCGAGAGGAAGTCTGTTATGTCGAAACAAATTCGAGGAATTATTCTTGAAGGACAGTCTTGCTCTGGTAAAACTTCAATTTTTAATGCGATAAAGCATTGCCACCCTTTGGAGACTGATGCAGAGCGTAATGTAGTATACCTGGCAGAGCATTATTCACAAACCCTGAACTATATTAATGGTGAATTGAAGAATCTAAGGCAAGAGGAAAATTTGAGAGCCTTGTCGGATAGGATCTCAATGCTTGAACAACTTAATAATTATGCAAACTCCATGGGTGAGCATTCCCGTCGGTCAAGAGGATTGTTTTTTGTTTTTGAAAGATTTCATTTAAATTATGCTTATTGTTTTAATGATATAGCCTCTGACGAGTATGTAAAACTCGAACAAAGGTTGGTTAATTTAAACGTTCAAGTAGGTTTATGCACAATAAGTCCACAGAATACTAAACAAAGGCTTATACACAGAGCATCTTATACAAATGAAGTAGTCACACAGGAAGATATAACTAAATATATTGAAAATCAACAACACTTTGTTGATTTTGCCTCTAAGTCAACCTTGCCAACTATGATAATAAACACGGATGATTTAAACTGGGATGGGTGTGCAAGGACAATTTTAGATAAAATTCGTTGAAGATGGAGCAATTAAAATGAATGAGAGACCTACTATAAGAATTATTGAAGTAGTTCCCCACAATTCCTTATGGAAAAATCACTTCCTTCGTGAAGCCAATAAGATTAATAATATTATGAAGGCTGAAATAGTTAATATTCATCATATTGGAAGTACTTCTATACCAGGGATTTATGCCAAGCCTATTATTGACATTTTAGTAGAGGTTAAGGACATTAATAAGGTTGATAACTATTATGAAGAAGTGAAAGGGCTTGGATACATTGCAAGAGGAGAATGGGGAATTAGTGGTCGAAGGTATTTTGTTAAGGGGATGAGTGAAAGAACGCATCATGTACATATTTACCAAAACGGAAGTTCTGAAATAAAAAGACATCTTCTATTTAGAGATTACTTGATTGAACATCCTGAAGAAGCAAAACAATATGAAGAATTGAAGAAAATGCTTGCTGATAAATATCGTTACGATACTGCTGGATATATCGATGGTAAGGATGCGTTTATAAAAGAGATTGATAGAAAAGCATTTGAATGGGCAAGGGAGTAACTGGATTATGAGCATGTTGTAGCAAATAAGGCAATTATATATTCAACTCAAAATTGTGGGGCAGAGAGGAATCTTACTAATAAAAAAGAACAGCTGCTTTATACAACTGTCCCTTAATTAAAGATTAACTACGGATGTGATTTTTTTTCTGACATCTCTTACATACTTTTAATTTACTACCATCACTTGTTATAATTTCATATAAAACTTTTATTCTTGTTTAACAGTAACACAGATGCATTGGTATTTCTATTTCATACATGACTATGTAAAGAATTTGAACATTGTGACTTTTCTTGACTTATTATCCTCCTTATACTTTGCTCAGAAAGATAATAGCTCTGTGATAAGTCAGCAACTGCTGTACCGACCATGTATTCATTAAATATCTGATTATTTCTCTCCTTCAAGCTATCTTTCGTACCATTATTTTCTCCCCAAGACCTATGTTCTCCATATTTTCTGGGTATATATACAAACTCTCCATCTATAAATTCCTGAATAATAGCAATTACCTCTTTGGGCAACACAGTTTGTGCCTTCAAATATCTCATATCTTTGCTCCTCCTAATTTTGGATGAAGCAAAGACCACTATTACAGGTTTTATCCCATAAAAAAACTGCAACACAAGCAATGCTTGCAGCAGTCTATTTACAATAAGAAATAGCTTTTTATACCTTAAACATAAAATAACTTACAATGAAATAGCATAACATAAATGTCTTTTATACTTGAAAAACATTATTGAAAGTCAACAGAGATAATATTGGTTATCTTATGAAATCAGGCTCTGAGCAGAGCATCCCCAACCTAAGTTTTTGTGGTCTTTGCATGTGAATAGATATCTAATAGTTTTCATAAGAACCCCTCCTAAATTTTTGAATGTTAAATATTACTTGAAAAGAATACCATAAATACCCTGACAATTCAAGTTCAAAAATAATTATGTATCATTTTTGAGCACTCAGATTAGTTTATAAAAAGCATAGCAATTACAAGGAAACCAGTTTATAGGATAGTTGTGCTTTTAGTAAATGCAATTCCTGATGTCTCAAAATTGGGTCAGAACTAAACTTGAGAAGTCAATTCTATGGATAAACAGAAGATAGTGTTGTAAAATAGAAGCACTTCAAACTATTATAAAAAGTGGAAAAAAATATTAAATATGTTAATGGAAGAGACATTTTCCCATCTGAAGTATTAGATTTGATTCAGGACTATACACAAGGACTATATGTATATATACCTAAAAGGGATGACAAAGAAAAATGGGGAACAAAAAGCTACAACTTATCTGGGAAGAGTATTCGCAGAATATTATTATGTAAACGGAAAGAGGCAGGAAAAATGAAGAAAACTATTGATGAACTATTGCAGCTATGGAATATAAATGAAGAGGCTCATCAAATTTATGACAGTGCATGGACAATAGGAACTGAATTTGTATTAAAAACTAATGATAATCTGGCAAGCTTAAAGCGAAATATTACAATCATGAGAACTCTAAGTGAATGTGGTATACCTGTTGTAAATCCTATACCAACTTTAGATGGACAAGATTATATTGAGTATAATGGAAAGTACTATCTTCTGATGAATAAGCTATCAGGAACTCACATACAGGATATTTATCAGTCTGACTATTCTAATATTGCTTATGAAACTGGAAAAATTGTGGCTACGCTACATAATGCATTTTTATCCTGTGAGCAGAAAATTACTTTTTGGAATAATAGTTTGTTAGATGAAATGAGTGGGTGGATATGTGATACTCTAATAGAAAATCATTATCGATATCTAACCGAAGCTGATTTTAATATTAGTTTACAAGAACTCGCAGATTGCTATGACGAACTTCCAAGACAGTTGATCCACAGAGATATACATTTTGGCAATATTCTGTTTGATAAGGGCATATTAGCAGGGTACATAGATTTTGATTTGAGTCAAAAAAATGCAAGAATATTTGACATTTGTTACTTCCTTACGGGATTACTTGTTGAACATGAAAAAAAGAAAGATGATATAGAAAAATGGTGTCACATAGTTTCAAGGTTTATAAAAGGCTATGAAGAAACAAAACCACTTACAAAATTGGAGAAAGATAATATATCCTGTCTGATGAAAAATATTGAGATACTTTTTGTAGCATATTTTATAAGTATACAGGACGAAGAGTTAGCAAAGAGTGCAGCTAATTTATTTTATTGTATAAAAAATAATGAGAAAAATATTTACTCTGCAGTCTTCAATAATGATAGTGCTATCAAATACTCATCAGAAACAATAGCTTTATGATTAAAATGGATATGATGAATATTTACTTGAATTTGATACTGACAAAAGATTGTTTTCTCCATCAAAAATAGATATAGGAGTACAATGAAATATCAAAAACCTATGATAATGTCAGAAGTGAAAACAAGAGTATGAGGTGGGATAATATGAATGATATTAGTATATTAAGAAGGTCAGCAACTGCTGAAGAATTTATTGAAATGAGGCAGTCAGTAGGTTGGGGTCATCCAGAAAAAGAAGTAGTATCAATTGGTCTTAAGAATTCACTATTTTCTGTATGTGCAGAAAAAGATAAAAAAATTATTGGGTATGGAAGAATTATAGGTGATGGTGCATTTACACTATATATTCAAGATATAATTGTCAAACCAGAGTATCACAGAATAGGAATAGGTATGAAAATAATGAATGAGATTATGGAATATATAAATGATGAATATACCAAAGGTACAATGGTTTGCCTAATGTCAGCTAAAGGTAAGGAAAATTTCTATAAAAAGTTTGGATTTATTGAAAGACCAAATGAAGAGTATGGTGCAGGTATGATACAGCATATTAATGGATAACACTTTAGGCATTGACTAAATCATACATCTCCACACTTGCATTAAAAGAGCCTTAAAACTAATTACCGAGCCTTGTATTGGCATATACAATTATATTATGATAGTTATTCCCAATGCCAATACAATAGTATTACGAATTTGTCATTACAACTTCTTGACATGCCGATTTACAAAATGTACCATAAATACAATAATGTAAGTTCGTTAATGTTAGATAGTGTGTATCGACTAATGCTAAGAGGAGACGATTTTATGAAAGTTATTATCGGTGCTGGTCAAACCAGTTATGATGGATGGATAACAACGCAAGAATATGATTTAAATCTTATTTCTAATGAAGACTGGGATAAATTGTTTACAGTAGATAGTATTGATGCCCTTCTTGCAGAACATGTTTGGGAGCACCTTACGTATGAAGAAGGTATTAAAGCTGCAAAAAATTGTTATAATTATTTGAAGCCAGGAGGTTATATTCGCTGTGCTGTTCCAGACAGATATTTTAGAAATGAGTGGTATCAAAATATGGTACAAGTTGGTGGGCCGGGGCCATTGGACCATCCTGCGGCTACACATAAAATAGTTTATGATTATGAAAAGTTAAAAAATATTTTCAAAATTGCGGGTTTCGAGGTGACACTGCTTGAATTTTGTGATGAAAATGGAGATTTTCATTTTACATATTGGAACGAGGTGGATGGTAAAATAGGAAGGTCATATAGATTTGATACGAGAAATTCCATCGAAAAATTAGTTATGATTTCAATTATTATTGATGCTAGAAAACCGCTTATTATTAAGGATTTAGTAGAGTAAATTTACATTGCTATATTTATATATAAATACATTAGTACATGGAATGATTGTCCACATAAATCTGCAAGTAATCCTAATGCCCCAACAAGAACCAAGGGGACAACCTATGAGATATGTTTGAATGTTGTTACTATAGACTTAGTGCAAAGTAGAATTTATATGACAAAGTTTGGTGCAGGAGAAGATTTGGAAATAGATATTACATAATATAATATTTCCGAGTTGTATTGTTTTTTAGTCCTAATAGGTTCTCTATTTTTTTATGATATTAAATTCATAGATCGTTTATTTGCTGTACATAGTTTGATACACCATAAATATGTGCATCAAAAGTCGGATGCAGTTTTGATTCCACTGTTAAACTGAATTTAGAAAGGAGGGGTTTGAATGGATTGGCTTAATAGAATGAATTCTGCAATAAGGCATATTGAAGATAATTTAACTGAGGAAATAGACTATGATAAGATAGCAGAGGTTGCTTGCTGCTCAGTGTATCATTTTCAAAGAATGTTTTCATTCATTGCTGATATACCACTTTCAGAATATATAAGACGTAGACGATTCACCATTGCTGCGTTTGAAATACAGAATAGTGATATCAGAATAATTGATTTAGCGGTTAAATACGGTTATGATTCTGCAGACTCATTCTCAAGTGCATCTCAAAAGGTGCATGGAGTTACGCCTTCGTTGGCGCGCAACAGAGGTGTACAATTAAAAGCTTATCCACGAATTTCCTTTCAAATTTCAATTAAGGGAGATGTGGAGATGAATTACAGAATTGAAGAAAAAGAGGCGTTCAAGGTATTTGGTATATCCACTGAGTTAAAGTTCAATGAATCTGATACCTATGAGGGTGCAAAGACATTTCTAAACAAGAGTATTGGTGATGGAACTAGTCAAATGATTTTAGATGCCGTTGGTAAGGGCAATATTGACGATATGCTATATGGGGAAGTTGAAGACAACACTATAAAGCAGTTTGGGATGTTTCTTCATTATGGATGGAATAAAACCAGCTTAAAATTTATGATAGCAATGGATTATCCAGATTATGATATTCCTGAACATTTTGAGGTGTTAGAGGTGCCAAAGTCCACATGGGCCGTTTTTAAAGCAAGTGCTCCAATAGGTGAAAGCAATAAAAATGCAAACGTATCGATTGAACACATCTGGATGAGGTTGCCTGAATGGTTTCAGGTTTCTGAATATGAACAACAAGCTAATGTACCAGAATTAGAAAAGGCATATAGAACCAAGACGGAATATATAGCGGAAGTTTGGATACCTATAATAAAAAAATAAATAATACTACTACATCTTAAGAAAGCATTCCACTATTGGAGTGCTTTCTTTTTTATTTACAATAATGGTATTATATGAGATACTTTGGTAAGAAAAATATAACAAGTTATACAAGTTAAACTTATAAAGGAAACGACAACATGAATATGAAAGTACCAGAAGGCAAATTTATAAGTACTGTAAAAGTTGGAGAAAAGGGACAGATAGTGATACCGAAGGGGGCCCGTGACATATTTGATATAAAGCCAGGGGATACGCTTCTTTTACTAGCAGATAAAGAACAGGGAATTGCTCTTGTACACAACGATGGATATTTACAGTTTGCAAAAGAGATTTTTGCAGCACAGGAAAAACCAGAGGAAGAAAATAGCAGCGAATCTTAGTGAATCATCTGAAGGAGAATGCACATGGACGTATTATCAATACAAAATCTAAATAAGAAATATGAGAAATTTGCATTGAAAAATGTTTCATTTAATATGAAACAGGGAACGATTATGGGGTTTATTGGGCGTAATGGGGCAGGTAAGACCACCACACTAAAAGCTTTGCTTAATTATGTTCATGCAGATAGTGGAGCCATTAAAATTTTTGATGAGGATTTTTCAAATAATGAGTTTTCCACTAAGCAGAAAGTGGGGTTCGTGTCCGGTGGAGTTAATTACTATCCGATGAAGAAAATAAAAACCATCACTGATGTTACTAAAAGGTTCTATAAGGAATGGGATGAGGTGGCATATGAAGGCTATTTAAAGCGTTTCCATCTTGATCCTGAGAAAAAGGTAAGTGAGTTATCAGAAGGAATGAAGGTAAAATATCAACTGGCATTAGCTTTATCACATCACGCTATATTACTGATTTTTGATGAGCCTACCAGTGGGCTTGATCCTGTATCAAGAGACGATTTGTTGGATTTATTTATAACTTTGGTTGAAGAAGAACAGGTAAGTATCTTATTTTCTACCCATATTACATCGGATTTGGAAAAGTGTGCAGGGTATGTTACATATATTAAAAATGGGGAGATTCTTGCAAGCACAGATAAAAAGTCATTCGTGGATGCTTATAGGCTTGTAAAAGGAAGTTCGGAGCAGTTTTCGGAGGCAATCAGTAAAAAACTGATAAGCTTTAAAAAACATTCAGATGGTTTCAGCGGACTGATTCGAACCGAAAATCTCCCGATTACTGGTAATGTGGAAATTTTACCGGCTGATTTAGAATCCATTATGATTTATATAGAGAAGGAGTGAAAACAATGAAAGAGTTAATGTATAAAGAGTTTAAGCTTTCAATGCATCCTATTGCATATATTTTCTTGATTTTAAGTGCACTGTTATGTATCCCCAATTATCCGTATTATGTCACATTCTTCTACACCACTCTGGGAATTTTCTTCTTATTTCAAGGTAACCGTGAGAATCGTGATGTATATTATATGATGGTGTTGCCTATCCGAAAAAGGGATATTGTAAAGGCGAGATTCTATCTGGTGGTGTGCATACAACTGGCTCAGGTAATTGCCTGCATTCCATTTGCTTTTATCAGGGGTCTCATTCCGCTGAATAATCAGGTCGGGATTGAAGCAAATGTGGCATTCTTTGGATTGGCGTTTGTGATGCTGGGATTGTTTAATTTGGTTTTCCTTACACAGTATTATAAAAGCGGATATAAAATTGGAATACCGTTTGTTCTATCAAATGTGGTGATATGGATTTTCATAATTATTGCAGAGACACTAGACCATATCGTTTCTTATATGAAAACCATCTGCGAAAGCGTTACCGGTGAAAATATGATAAAACAGATTCCAGTACTTATTGTTGGTATTCTCATTTATACAGCCATAACCATACTGGCTTATAAAAAGTCTGCCGACAGTTTTGAAAAATTAGACCTATAATAGCAGATTGTATAACATAAAAAAACCGTGTTAGATATTTTTAGATTTTTTGGATATCTAACACGGTTTTTTTATGAGTATGCTTTCAAACACTTATGGCGTAATAGTTAGAGAATTTGAAAAGTGTTAGAAGATTTGTTAGAAAGTATATATTAAACTCCAAATCCATTTATGGCAACCATAACTAATTTATCATCCTTAAGCTTATAAATCCCCCAACTCTCTCCTTCATAATACCAATGACGTATAATAACCTCCATGATACCATCACCATCAAGATCTGCTATAGTTTGAATACGAAACAGAAGTCTATAAATTGATGCATATTTTTCATCTTCAAGCCTGATATCTGCTTCAACTACTTTGTCAATTACCTTACCATCTACTATTTTTCTAAATATAACAATTGAATTGTCACCTTTTTTTACTTCATTAAACTGGTCATTTACTGTGTTGTCTGCCGAAATTAGAACTTCTTCTGCTCCGTCTCCATCCAAATCTACCCTTATAACTTGCTTTAGTGATGTAACTGGTTTTACTAATCCTGCTTCTTCTAAGATTTTTCTAACTAAACTATCATAAGTTTTTTGTTTTGTGCTTTGATTTTTATATTTTCTCGGGAACAGATTCCAATTTGCTTTAATTGCAATATCATAATCAATGTTCTTATTTTTTGCATCATGCAAATCAACCACGTTATAATCTTCTACATATTTATCTCCCTTGAGTATATCTCCAGTCATAGGATTTATTGGCATACTACCATATGCTGTACCAGCCATTTTATCATTCTTATACACGTCATATTTAAAAGCATCAAGCTTTACGATTTTACTGTTATATAATTCATCATTCTTCATCCAAGTCCCTTTTGATAATCCCCCTAACAGAAAGCCCTTTATCAAAACTGGAGTAGTGATATCATTAGTATTTGAATTGCTTGGAATTTGAGTCTCTTGACTTTTGTTCTCTTCTTTTTCTATTGTTAAATCTGACGTTGAATTTTTGATATCAGATTTTACTATAGCCTTCGTAGGTTCGGCTTGCTGGGATTTTAAAGCAATCTCATTTCCAGAGCATCCAGTAAAAATTAACAAAATCATAAAAAGGATTACCAGTCGCTTCACAATATTATTCCTCCGTCATAACTGATTCTATTAAATTCAAGAGCATGTAAATGGCCACATTTAGTAGAACTACACATTTCACTACAAAGTATTCATCTAAGCCAATTAGAACATTGCTTATATGAAAGAGTTTTCAAATAATCCTGTATCTAACAATTATAGCATATTAAAATTTGTTATCAAAAGATACAAATATAACACAATATATTAGTTTATATCAGAAAATGGAATCATTCTAAGCAAATTTATAACATTGATATTAAAAGTTTCCCACAGGTTGATTTTATTAACCAAAGTTGCTTTCGAATCCATTGTGGTTTCATACACATCTTGTATAATTAAAAATGAGGTGATCATATGAAAGAAATAAATATTGCAAAAACAATTATTACAAAGAGAAAAGAAAAGGGCATTACACAAGATGACCTTGCTGTTTATATTGGCGTTTCCAAGGCATCTGTTTCAAAATGGGAAACTGGACAAAGCTATCCCGACATTACCTTTCTTCCTCAATTAGCAGCTTATTTCAGTATCAGTATAGACGAGCTGATTGGTTATTCACCGCAGATGACTAAGGAAGATATCAAAAAGTTATATCATCGCTTATCAGCAGAATTTAGTAGTCAGCTTTTTGATGAAGTTTTAGCTGAATGCCATGTTATTATCAAAAAATACTATTCCTGTTTTCCGCTTTTATTACAAATGGTTATTTTACTTGTCAATCACTATATGCTTGCTAAGGAAAAGGAAATACAGGAAAAACTGCTTCAGGAGATTATTGGTTTGTGTGTTCGTATCAAGACTGAAAGCGGGGATATATGGCTTTCAAAACAGGCTAATTCACTAGAGGCAATCTGCTATATGATTTTACAGCAGCCAAAAGAGGTTTTAGAATTGCTTGATGGAACAATGAAACCTATTATATGCGATGAAACATTACTTGCAAATGGTTATTACATGACAGGAAACATTCAAAAAGCAAAAGTAGTTTTACAAGTTAGCACATATCAACATTTACTTAGTATTATGGGTGCTTTTCCTACCTATTTGTTGTTGCATGCAGGTGAAATAGAAAAATTTGAGGAGATCGTAAAGCGCAGTCTTTCTATTTCAGAAGTATTTAAATTAGACATGTTGAACCCAAATGCAGCAGTACAATTGTACCTTGCAGCGGCACAGGGCTATACAATGCAGGGCAAAATAGAAAAAGCACTTAACATGCTTAGTAAATATGCTGATATTTGTACTTCAAATTTTTTCCCGCTATTATTACATGGGGATGCTTTTTTTGACTGTATTGATGAATGGTTTAATGAGTTTGACTTGGGAACAGCTCCCCCTCGTGATGAAAAGTTAGTAAAAGAAAGCATGTTACAGGCCATTATAGACAACCCAGCTTTTTCAGCTCTCCGTGAGGAGCCCAAATATAAGAGCATTATTGAAACAATGAAACTAAAATTAGGAGGAAATTAATATGCAAGAGATAATGGAATACCTACCATTTTTAATTCCTATATTGATTATAGAATTTGCACTGGCAATTACTGCTTTAGTGCATGTGTTAAGGCATCCCAAATATCGCTTTGGTAACAAGGCTGTTTGGATTTTAATTGTGCTAATTATTCAGATTATCGGCCCGATCTTTTACTTCGTCTTTGGCAGAGGTGAAGAATAATGGATATTATAAGTATTAAACATCTGTCAAAAAGTTTTGGAGCAAACAATGTTATTAATGACTTAACTTTTTCTGTGCCGGAACATTCTGTTTTTGGCTTTATCGGTCAAAACGGTGCAGGTAAAACTACAACTATGAAAATGGTGTTAGGACTGCTAAAGCCCACAAAAGGGAGCATCACTGTTTGCTCAGAACCTGTCACCTATGGGCAAACTAAAACTAATAAATATATTGGTTATTTGCCAGATGTTCCTGAATTTTATGGATATATGAGACCATTTGAATATTTAAAGCTTTGTGGTCAAATAACAGGACTCTCAAATGATAAAATTAAAACCAAAAGTGAAGAACTATTAGTTCTTGTTGGCCTTGATAAAGCTAACAAGAAAATAAGTGGCTTTTCTCGTGGAATGAAACAAAGGCTTGGTATTGCGCAGGCATTACTAAATGAACCCAAACTACTTATCTGTGATGAACCAACCTCCGCACTTGACCCAGTGGGACGAAAGGAAATACTTGATATACTTCATCAAGTCAAAGGTAAAACAACGGTTTTATTCTCCACACATATTCTTTCTGATGTGGAGCGAATCTGTGACAATATTGCCGTATTACATGGCGGCAAATTAGTGCTTAGCGGTACACTCTCTGATGTCAAATCCCAACATAAGCGAGATGGCTTGTTAGTTGAATTTGCTACTCAAGTAGACAAACAACAATTTTTGACAACACCGAAACTTGCTTCATATATAATAGGGGCTGAGCAAACAAGCACAAGTATTACTCTTCATGCTCAGGATATTCAAAAGGCAGAAATGGCAGTAATTAAAGCCCTTTCAGAAGAGCAGCTCCTTCCTATAAGAGTTGAAGTACTTGAGCCAACACTAGAAAGTCTTTTTATGGAGGTGGTAAAATGAAATCCTATATTGCTTTTACAAAAAAGGAATTTTGTGAAAATTTCCGCACCTACAAGTTTTTTATTATGATTTCGGTCTTTTTATTGCTAGGTATGATGAATCCTATCACGGCTAAAATTACACCTCAACTACTTAAGTCCTTTATGCCTGCAGGGATGAACATTACCGTAGCGGAACCAACTGCACTTGACTCATGGGCACAATTTTTCAAGAATGTGCCACAAATGGGGCTTATAGTCCTTGTAATTATATTCAGCGGAATAATGGCAAACGAATTTAGCCGTGGTACACTAATCAATATGCTTACAAAAGGATTATCTCGTAGAGTAGTAATTCTTTCTAAATTTACGATGGCGGTTATAGTATGGACACTAAGCTACATAGTTTGTTTTGTTGTATCTTACGCTTATACAGCATATTTTTGGAGTAGTTATGGAATTAGAAATATTGGACTTTCTGTATTTTGTCTTTGGCTCTTTGGAATTCTGCTCCTTGCAATTATAATGCTTGGTGGGGTCCTATTTAAGAATAGCTATGGAGGCTTGCTTTTTACAGGTGGATTAGTCGTCGTGCTAATGCTTTTAAATATTGTACCAGTGCTACAAAAATACAATCCTATTACACTCGTTTCAAGTAATTTGGCTTTGCTCACAGGTAACATGTTGGTATCTGATTTCATAGTGCCTATAGTTATTTGTAGCATTGCTACGATAGTGCTTATATCTTCAGCTATTATGCTATTTAACAAAAAACAGATATAGTCATTATTTTATTTTTATAAACCAAAGAATTTTCATTCGCTAACAGGCTCTTTATTGGTCAATAGGAGAATTAAGAATAGAGATATTCAATTAAAAAGGGAGTGTCACAAAACTACTTTTAAAAGTAGTGAGCGGCGCTCCTTTTTCCTTGAATTACATATTAACTACTGATGTAAATTTTTTATTCTGGCATCTTTTACATACCTTTAATTTACTTCCATCACCTTTTACAATTTCATATAAAACTTTTATTCTTGTAGCTTTACATACAGGGCAAGTACCTCTGCCATGTGATAGTAAATTCCACAACGTTTTACCTCTATGTGGTTTCATTGACATTTATTTCATTCCCCTCTTTACATTATTCAGTCATTACAACCAAACTATTTTATTAATCTACTCATTACCTCAAAATATTTTTTTAACAAGCACCAATAAATCAACTATAACACAGGTGTAATGGCATTTCTATTTCATAAATGACTATGTAAAGAATTTGAACAGTACTGACAATTCAAGTTCGAAAACAAACATAAATTATTTATTACAGTTATTAAAGTAATTATTATATTCATTAGTTGGAAAAGCAACGCATTGTCAGTGGGCTCTGTTGTTGCATTACTTATCTTGATTGATAAAGCATATTCACCAATTGCTATATTTAATGTACTGTTCGTACAGTATAAACTAGATAAGAGTGCCTTTGGGAGATATATAGACTTATTAGACATGCCAGATGATGTTAGCTTGAATTCTGGGAAAATAGTAAATTCCATAGAGGGAAATATTTGTTTTAAGGATGTATGCTTCTCCTATGAGGGGAAGAACATTTTTAGGAATTTATCTTTTGATATTCCTGCTGGGAGTTCGGTAGCCTTCGTGGGAGAAAGCGGCTCGGGAAAATCAACAATTGTAAAGCAAATCATAGGTCTGATTAAGCCGGATACAGGAAGTGTTTTTGTTGATAGAAATGATTTGTCAGAGATTAACTTAAATTATTTTTACAATTATGTTTCCTATACTTCTCAGGAAACGCCTATTTTTGATGGAACCTTACGAGAAAACATTGTTTTTAACAAGGATATTTCCGACAATGCACTTATTAAAGTAATAGAACACGTCAGACTCACATCATTTTATTTAGCTTTACCAAAAGGTCTTGATACAGAAGTTGGTGAAAGAGGGGTTATGCTTTCGGGTGGAGAACGTCAACGATTGGCATTAGCTAGAGTGTTCTTTGGAGATGCAAAAATTGTTATATTGGATGAAGTCACATCGGCTATGGATAATGTTACAGAAGATATTTGCTAATGCCATTTTCTGATATATATAGTAAAGGACGATATTCCTTTTAAGTACTGTATTTGTAAATAAATGATAGAGAGGTACAACTTTATATGAAAGCAATACCAAACTGTATATCGTTTAGTAGAATAATTATTTCTATAATTTTGATTTTTACTAAACCATTAAGCGTAGCTTTTTACACACTATATATTATTTGTGGATGCAGTGATATTATCGATGGGTTTATTGCCAGAAAAACAGGGACAACAAGCAGACTTGGCGAAAAGCTTGACTCCATTGCAGACCTGATAATGGTAGGTGTATTATTAGTTGTGCTTTATCCAATCATAAATCCTACAACTGAAATCATCATTTGGATTATTTCCATTGGAATTATAAGACTAGTATCGATGGTTGCAGCCCTAAAAAAATATAAAATTTTTGCAAGCATTCACACATACGGAAATAAAATCACCGGTTTGATTTTATTCATATTTCCAATGTTGCTTCCCTATATCCATACAAATGTGTTGATGTATATAATTTGTGCTATGGCGAGCATATCAGCACTTGAGGAATTGATTATTCAGCTGACAGCAAGTGAACTGCAAGTAAACAGACAAAGTATATTCACCAAATGAAGTACAATCTTTAATGGCTTTCAGAATAATTGATGTGTAACCACTCAGCAACGTGTTAAGAAAAATCAAGTTGGTAAGCCGGTATACCTTTAGATATTCCGTATTCTTTTATTTCTTCATATTGGTAGCTCTTAGACATATCAACTTTAAATACTTTATCTCTAAATATGACATAATGAAAATTGTCATTTTTATAATCAACATACCAAGCATGCTCAAAATCTAATGATTTGCTAATTAGGCTTGAAAGTTCATCAACTTTACTTTCTTCGATTTCAATTGTATGCAGAGTCCATTTTTTAACCCAAGGAGTTTTGTGCTCATCTGTAACGGACTCAACTTTTGTCTCCAGAATTTTGACTTGACTCAGAACATGGATATTTTCTAAGCTTTCTTCAATAATAATGCCCTTATAATTCTTACTATTCATAGCATAGTCCTCCTTTTATTTATCATTGTACTAACACTAATAACAAAAGCTATACATATTATGCAGCATAAAGTATGAACTGAGTAATTCAATAAATATTGTAAAAACTTGGATTGTATGAATATACGTTTTATTATACAATATTTATGTAGAATGGTATTACGGTAGAATTAAAAACATATTGGGTTATTGGGTTTGTTAAATAGCCGGTGTGGGGTTCTGCTAATTTATGAGGACTCGGCATCGGCTTTTTTATTTATTCTCATTCTTACTGTGCAGCGACTATTTTCTCAAAGGCTCGTAAAGCGTACGAATTTGTGTGAAAAACAGTGAAAGCATATAGAATGTAGACAGAAAGGGGGGAGAAAGATGTTTGTTGGTATACCTGATTTTAGTATTTTGGCTGTATATTTGCTATGTATAGTGAGTACTCTTGCATGTGTAGTATACGGGTTGTATAACTGGAACAAGGGCGGAGAGGTTGAGATTCAGCAAATAAAGGAAGAAGCAGAGTGGGAAAGAGGTTAGTCTCATCCCAAGTTCATTAACAAGAGTATGTGGTTAAGAATATAAGAGTCGGTCGAGTATTCTGGTGATAGCTTATTCTTTAGAATTGTAATAATTTATTTAACAATTTCTAAGGAGGGTCATAGCATGCAGTCTTATACAATCGTAGTTGTTATAATATTTCTTCTCATTACAGCGTTTTTAGGGTATCTTGGTTACAAAAACACAAAATCTTCAAAAGATTATCTTTTAGCAGGCAGGGAAACTCATCCTCTCATTATGGCGTTATCTTACGGAGCTACTTTTATAAGTACTTCTGCAATTGTAGGCTTTGGAGGATTAGCAGCAAACATGGGAATGGGCCTATTATGGTTAACCTTCTTCAATGTTTTCATAGGTATATTTATAGCGTTCATTTTCTTCGGTAAAAGGACTAGAAGAATAGGTCATACCCTTGATGCCCACACTTTTCCTGAATTATTGGGCAAAAGGTTTGAGTCAAAATTTATACAAGGCTTCGCAGCCACACTTGTTTTCGTATTCATGCCAATTTATGCTGCTGCCGTTATTAAAGGTGGCGCTAATTTTATTCAAACTTATTTTGGAATACCGTATACCATATCATTATTATCTTTTGTAGCAGTCGTTGCAATTTATGTCTGGATGGGTGGACTTAAGGGTGTAATGTATACAGATGCTTTTCAAGCCTGCATCATGTTTATAGCAATGGTTGTGCTCCTCATAACAGCTTATGCAAACCTGGGAGGAATAACTTCTGCGCATAAGCAGCTTACTGACCTTTTCAGCAATCCTGCTGTTCAAAACGATATAGCAAAGTCAATAAAAGGTGGATTTCAAGGCTGGACCTCAATGCCAAAGGGTGGGTCTCCAATGTGGTGGAGCCTTGTTTCAACTATAGTACTTGGAGTAGGAGTTGGAGTGTTGGCTCAACCTCAGTTAGTAGTTAGGTTTATGACAGTAAAAAGCGATAGAGAGCTAAACAGAGCTGTATTATCCGGAGGAATTTTTATATTAGCCATGACGGGTGTAGCTTTTGTTGTTGGGGCACTAGCCAATGTACTCCTTTTCCAAAAGACTGGGAAAGTAGCTCTAGTTGCTGCTGGTGGTGTTAATGATAATATAATTCCTATGTTTATAAAGAATTTCTTACCTGGATGGTTTTCATCAGTATTTCTCATTGCCATGCTTGCAGCAGCCATGTCTACTCTGAGCTCCCAGTTCCATACCATGGGCACTGCTGCTGGTAGAGACTTATATGAAAAAAGCTTTGGCAGAAAGGGTAATTCATTAGGGATAACAAGAACTGCAATTCTAGTGGTTATACTTATAAGCACTGCAATCGCTTGGGCATCAAGTGGACTCCCAATTGCGGATGGTATCATTGCCAAGTTTACAACGATGTTTTTTGAATTAACAACAGCTGCATTTCTGCCTGTTTATATAGGGGCATTATACTTTATGAGCATTCCTAAAGCAGCAGCAAAATGGGGAATGATATCAGGTGCTGTGGCATGGTTTTTCTGGACATTCTTTGTGCATTCAAATGCTTCTGTTATGCAGATTTGCAAGTTGCTGACAGGAAAAACATCCATTGTTGTGGGAACATCTTTCGAGAAACTTTCAATGGTAGGAACAACTTTTATAGCACTTCCAGTGTCGATTCTTGTAATAGTTGTTATATGGTTTGCTTATGCTAAACTTGGGAAAATCGATCTGGATAAAAAGCATATTGAGAAATGCTTTACCGGTATTTAAAAGATAACTGCTATAAATATATAAAAGTATTCATAGATGCTTCTGTGATTGGGCAGCCTCCAAGTGCCAACTTGGAGGCTGTTTGAATTTGAACCCAGACCCAAATCCAAACTATTTAACTTACAAGTATGTGTTGTCCCTTTTAACCTATTTATTTTAGTACGTCTAGTAAACTAGAAAATATTATAAAATACCTTGTATCACGATGTAGGGTGTGTTACTATGTAATTAAGAAAATTGGAAGGTGGTGGGAAATTGAATAAAGAGATGATGAAAGGTAGTATAGATATTCTGCTACTATCACTGATTGAGAAGGAAGACATATACGGTTATGAAATTGCTAAAAGATTGAAAGAGAAAAGCAATGATTTATATTCCATGGGTGAAGGTACATTATATCCCGCTCTTCAAAGGTTGGAGAAGCAAAAACTCATAACCTCTTACTGGGGAGATTCTGAATCAGGAGGAAGGCGTAAGTATTATAATATTACAGATCAGGGGAAAAAGGAGTTATCAGTAAAATTAAAAGAATGGGATCTACTGAACAATTTGGTTAAAGCTTGTAGGGAGGGATTTTTATGCACGAGTTTGATGAGTATATCAACTCTATAATCGGAAGTTTAAATGTAAGTAAAAAGAAGAATGATGAAATGGCTGACGAATATAGAGACCATCTGTATATGTTGAAAAGAGACTATATAAAAAGTGGATTATCAGATGAGGTTGCTATAAAAGAAGCCATTAAAATATTCGGTGATAGCAAGATTTTGAAAACAAAATTATCTAATAATTTGATTAGTTTTAGGTCTGTACCAAATATATTGTTTGGCATAGTTTTTACGATATTATGGTTTATAATAGGCAGCCGCATCTCTGTACCTGGACTTGGCCCTAATTTTTTTCCTTTAGAACATACTTATTATTTGGTACTTTTAATATGTTTCATACTTATGTTTATACCCGTTGGATATTTTTTACCTATAATATTTAAAATAAAATCCATTACGTTAGAATATAGTGTGATCAGCATAATTATAGGGATAATTGTTAGCTATAATTTTAATTTTGGTCTCTTGAGAATAGTAAATATAGCCATAGTTACTCTAGGAGTATTGCTTGGAAGTATACTTGGCGTTACTATTTTAAAGATGGTAAACAGAGTTGTTCTAAAGTATAGATATTCATAAGCCGAATTACTTGCCAGATAATTAAAATTTGATTATAGAAATGACATGGGTTTGCAATACAAAACTCATGTCATTTTGCAAATAAAAACAGATATAGCACCGATCACAGCTAATTTCTTATTATACTTTGTGTCTCAAAAAATGTTATTTTTACCCATAATTACTTTAAATGTATTTTCAAATTAATGTAAAATTTTTATTGACATTTAAGGTTTACTCCGATAAACTTACAATATAAGGTCTACTGCAATAAACTATTTGGAGGTTTCTTACTATGGAACAATATAAATTATTTGATGCTGAATATAAATTTGCAAGTATAGTTTGGGAAAATGAACCTATAAATTCAACTGAACTTGTTAAACTTAGTTTAGATAAACTTGGCTGGAAAAAATCCACTACCTACACAGTTTTGAGAAAACTTTGTGAACGTGGGATACTTAGAAATGAAGATGCAATGGTTTCCTCGGTTGTTAAAAAAGAAGATTCCCAAAAATATGAAAGCCAGACAGTGATAGAAAAAACGTTCAATGGCTCCCTTCCTCAGTTTTTAACGGCATTTTTAGGTGAAAGTAAAATCACTAAAAAGGAAGCTGAAGAACTGAAACGTATCATAGAGGAGGCGACAAAATGACAAGTTTATTTACTGATATACTTAATATGAGTATAACTGCAAGCTATGTCGCTATTGCAGTTATTATAATAAGAATATTCTTGAAGAAAGTTCCTAAGGTTTTCTCGTATGTGCTATGGTTGCCAGTATTGATAAGACTTGTTTTTCCTTTTACGTTTAGCTCAAACTTCAGCTTGTTTAGTTTTATAAAAACTAACACCCAAACAAGTACAGGGGCACTAGCGTATGTTCCCAACAATATCGGTCTCATGCGGAACCCTTCTGTTGATGTCGGGATAAACAGAATAAATAATGTTGTGAATTCATCACTACCAGCTGGTAAAATAGCAACAAGTGTAAATCCTATGCAAATCATTATGGGGATTGCCAGTATTATTTGGGTGGTGGGCATAGTAATTCTGCTTGGCTACAGCATTATAACTTACTTAAAGCTTAAAAGCAGTGTGAGAACTGCAACACTAGTAAAAGATAACATTTTTGAAACTGATATAATTACTACGCCATTTGTATGTGGATTTATTAAACCTCGAATATTCGTTCCTGTAGGAATGAGTGAAAACGAGTTGTCTTATATTCTAGAACATGAACAGACACATATTGATAGGCTGGATTACCTTATAAAACCCTTTGCATTTTTAGTGCTAATTATCCACTGGTTTAATCCTTTAATATGGTTGTCTTTTGCACTGATGAGCAAGGATATGGAAATGTCTTGCGACGAAAGTGTCCTTAAAAAAATGGGTAATGATATTAAAGGCAGCTATGCAAATTCTCTGCTTTCGCTTTCAGTAAAAAGAAGTAGGGTGTTAATAGGCAGTCCACTTGCCTTTAGTGAAAGCAAGATTAAGTCAAGAATAAAGAACATAATATCCTATAAAAAACCAGCTTTTGGAATTATAGCGATTACAATGATTGTAACTATTGCACTAATAGTTGTGTTTACTGCAAATCCTAAAAATGAGCAGTCACCAATATCTGAGGCTATGTACGCGAAATACAATATATCGAGTTTAATTTCAAACAAAACTCTTTATATAGGTAACAGTGGTAAGGTGGTTGCCCTCATAGATGCCATGCCATTACCAGCAGGTATCGTACGTGATACAGTGGAACTTCAAACACTGAAGGAACCCTATGGGATGACAATTAATTTAACCATGAACGACGCCTCGAATGTTACTGTTCGGGGAGCAATAGATACTGGCACCTTTTATCGCAATTCAATACTGCTCTTTAGTCTTGTTGATAACGTTGACATTATAAACTATAAAGTCGTAGATAGCACTGGTAAGTATGATGGTGCAGCATATGGCTTCACATATACAAGAGAAATGGTTGACAAACTGATGGGCGAAGATGTCCGTACTTATGCTGTTAGCACAGATAAGCTGAAAATTCTTATTGACAGGCTAAAAAGTATGTTCGTTGATGTAAAAGTTGATTCTAGTTATAATGATACTACGACTGCTATCGAAACTGATGTCACAACTGCTATTGCTACAGAAACCACAAAGGCTATTGATACTACGACTGCCATCGCGACTGATACCACAAAGGAAGAAAAAGACCAAATTGAGAAGTATCTTAAGGTAATCATGTCCGCTGATACATCCTCTAACCCAAATGATTATATCAAAGCGCATGATATAGAATATCAAAGCATCTTAAAAATGGGTGATAATGCTCTTAATTATTTACTTGCTCAGTTTGAAGAAACTCCTAACAACAATGACCTTAGAGGCCATATAATGATGGCTCTCTGCAAAGAACTTTTAGGCGATAGAAACAATGTAACGGATGAAAGCCTGTCACCACAGGATTGGGTTTTACAACTCAAACCGTATGAAGAAATAGAATTGAGTGATTTTCATGCGAATGTTTCTGACAAAATAGAACAGCTTGTTTACGATGCTGCAGTTAAACAATACTCACAGTCTAACGGTAAAAAACCTTCCCCACCTGACTATGGATTTACAGTTGTTGCCCCTACAATATTTGGTAGCTATGAGGAAGGAAATAATCTCAAAATTATTGTGACAGTATATAGTAGCAGATTTAGGCTGTATGAAAAAACACTATCCAATGTAGGAGGTAGTGTCATTCCAGCAGCGATTACTTATACCAAAAACGCTGATGGTAGCTATACCTTAGATGAATACTTGGAAGCTAAGGATGGATCATACTTCGGAAAATCGATAAAGGAATTTTGTGTAATGCCAGTGTCGAAAAAAGAAATAACGGGGCTTTATGATAAGATTTTAAAGGATTACGCTAGTAACAAGAATCGCTCAGAATTACTTATGGAAAATCTTATAGAGCATCTAAAAGCTAATAACCAAAAAGGTATCGTTCTTAAACAAATACCAGATGGATTAGTACCATTAACATAGAGAATTCCTCAATATTCATACAGAAGTTTAGCATATTGGATAAACATGAGAGCTCGGAGTTTAACACCTTCGAGCTTCATTTTTATTTTAAATATTTTCCAATGAATTCACTTACCTTGTTCTTATATCCTTTAGGATCAGTATTATAAGCAGCACCATGCCCTGCGTTTGGAACAACTAGTAGATCCTTCTCACTATTGCAAGCTACATATAGATGGTTTACCATATAGGAGGGTACAAATTTATCTGCAGCTCCATGAATAAATAATATAGGGGTTTTAGTTTTTTTTACTTGTTCCAAGGCCGAGGCTTCTCCAAAAAAATATCCAGCTCTGAGCTTGGTTAAAATACTAGTAGTACTCAGTATTGGGAAAGGAGGTAGATTATACATTTCCTTTAATTGATACTCAAGTTCATCCTTTACTGAGGTATATGCACAATCTGATACTATTGCCTTTACATTCACAGGTAGCTTTTCACCACTGGTCATTAATACCGTTGCCCCTCCCATTGAAACACCATGGAGAATAATCTGAGAGTTCGGTCCAAGTTTGTTAACGACGAACTCTATCCATTTTAAATAATCTTTTCTGTCTAACCAACCAAAACCAGTATAATTACCTTCACTATCTCCATGACCTCTGTCATCTGGTAGTAAAACATTGTAACCGAGTTCTTCATTATAAAGTTTAGCATAGGATCCCATAAAGGTTCCTTGTGATGAATATCCATGAGCAAGGATTACTGTTTTTGAAGTGGGTATTTTTGCATTAAGATAATAACCTTTAAGTTTTAAGCCATCGTCCGAAATAATACCAACCTCTTCATATGTATGCTTATTAAACCAATCAATTTGAGTCTCTAGCCCAGTATTTGCACTAAACTCTGCTACTGCACTAGTTTCGGTATTATCACTGAACTCTTCTACTGCATCAGCGTCAGTATTTGCACTGAACTCTGCTACTGCACTATTGTCGGTATTTGCACTGAACTCTACTACGGTAGCAACTTCTGTACTCATACTAAACTTTGCTGCGGTAGCAACTTCAGCACTTGCAGGAACAGCTTGCTTTAGAGTTGTATTTTGCGTGAGAAAGTCTTTTTTTGTTCTAGCTATAGCAAGATTATAAAAATAGAAGCTTGCTACTATATCAACTATAAGAGCTATCGCAATTAAAACGGATGATATTTTTAAGAATACTTTCATTGCCAGACCCCCTGGATTTTAAGTATAATACTTCATTATTAAAATATTGGTATACAAAAACTAGCCTCTGCCGGCTTTAAAAATTAAAGTGAATCAAAAGAATTTATTAGATCCCATTTATTTAAACTTATATAAAGCTCACAAATAAGATTGATATTCGGTTGTTAACATAACAATGTAATTAGTTTAATTATAAATGATTAAAGTAGCTATCGCAATAAAACTATACTGTTATTATATTCCTTAAAGCCTAGATACAATAAGTCAATTGAGTTGTTAAAAGATAATCCTAACGCTTTTTTGCTGTTAACTGGGATTAATATGGCTCAATTCAGAAAAAATATAGCATTTAGAAATATTCCTATTATTTGCAGGAATTTTAGCAAAACTTGTCGAAATATACACAAAAGGTGACTACTAAGGTGACTACTAAGGTGACTACTAATGAGAGAGCCGCTTACCTTTAGCAATTAAAATTATACTATAAAAATCAAAATGGGGGAATTCAAAATGAATACTAGTAAAGAATCGGTGAATCATTTTCGAAAGGTGAATAAGGCTGTAATTACTATTATTTGGGTGATAATTGCATACTTGATAATTCTAAAACTGACAGGCAAGATTGATGATTATTTAACTTTTACATTTTTAGGAATAGTAATGGCTATTGTCACTATATTTACATTTAAAAAGGTATTTGTCGTTGTTTCTACAGGTATACTATTTTTTTCTCTTATAGCTAGTAATATATTAATGTCATTAAGTAACCCATCCTCTTCTAAGGCTACATCGATCATTATCGTATTATGTATAGCTACGCTTTATCTCGACAAGCGTATTCTTTTACTTGTTGGAGTTTTAATGGATGCTGCTTACCTAGGTACAAATGTTTTTACACACATTTTTCAAAGTTCAACTTTAATAAGTGATTTTAGTGTTTCTGCAATAATTTTATTGATTTTGTTTTTCGTTACACATTGGGGTAATCAATTGATTCTATCAGCCGCTGAAAAAGAGGCGAGGGCTAATGAACTTCTAGTTCAACTGGAAGATACTATGACAATAATAAAGCAAAATACATTCTCATTAGATGGTGATATCGACAAATGCAATAACAATCTTGGGACAGTTCATGAAATAAGTTCCTCAATGGCAACTGCAATTGAACACATTACAGATGAAGTTGTAAGTCAGACAGAGAGTGTTTCCCATATCAGTGAAATGATGAGTGATGCGGATACAAAAATTTCTGATATAAATAATTTCTCCAAGCAAATGGCAAACGTATCAAATATAACAAATCAAGTAGTGCTGGCTGGTTCTGATAAAATAGGTAAAATGGACAAGCAAATGGAAATTATAAGTCTAGCGAATACCAAATCCTACTCAACCGTTCAAGAACTAAATAGCAACATGGATGAGGTTAATAATTTCCTTTCTAGTATTACTCAAATTGCAGAACAAACAAATTTACTTGCACTTAATGCAGCGATTGAAGCAGCAAGAGCAGGGGAATCAGGTAAAGGCTTCGCTGTAGTTGCTGATGAAATAAAAAAGCTGGCAACGCAAAGCGCAAGCACAGTTAAGCAAATTAGCCAGATTATTGCTCAAATAAAAAGTAAAACTCAAAACGTTTTAGATGATGTAAATAATGGAAACATAGCAACACAGGAAGGTAAGGTAATTGTTGATCAGGTAAATGAAAGTTTCGAACATATTCAAACATCCTTTGAAGATATAGACAAGTATATATCTGATGAACTAAGCAGAATCGGGAATATAACTTCTTTATTTTCACTTATTCGTGAGGAAACAGAGAGAATAGCCAGAATTTCAGAGGGAAATGCTGCAACAACTGAGGAGTTGATGGCTACAAATCAAGAGCACAATGCAAGCATTGATATCATTTACAAACTGATGCATGAAATTAGAAATTCTAGCAGCAATTTACAAAGTATTATAGAACAATAAAAATATAAAGGTGAAATGATGTATAGCCCAGAGTCGAGATGCCCTGGGCTTTTATGTACGAGTTTTATTGAAATATTCATACTTAATTTACAATCAGTATAATAAAAAGTAAATATTTTTATGGTATAATAATAAAAGTGAAAATGATTTAATGGTAGGTAAAAAGCCTATAAAATTTGTCTATATATTTGAACTATGTTAAATAAATGTGGGAGGAAGACAAGCACAATGATTATGAAAAAAACTGCTACTATTAGCTCTTTAAATAGCTTGGAACATATTTTGGTGAGTGAAGATATTGAGAGCGTTAGGGTAAGCTTTTTTGAAATGCAGCATTTATACCAATCAGCAACACGTGAGATAAGTACAAAATTGGAGATCTTAGATGACGAGTTTCAGTTCATACATAAACGGAACCCTATTCACAATATGCAAAATCGTATAAAGTCGATAGAAAGTATTGTTGAGAAGCTAAATAGAAAAGAACTTGAGATAAGCATAGACGCGGCTAAAGAAAACTTAACTGATATAGCTGGAATCCGAGTAGTGTGTAACTATATCGAAGATATTTATATGATTGCGAAAATGTTAAAAATGCAGGATGATATCACTCTAATTCGTGAAACTGATTATATAAAAAATCCAAAAGCTAATGGCTACCGTAGCTTGCATTTGGTTGTTAAAGTGCCTGTGTTTTTTTCGGATAGAAAAGAAGTAGTACCTGTTGAGATACAAATCAGAACAATTGCTATGGACTTTTGGGCTAGTCTAGAGCATCAATTGAAATATAAAACAATGGAGACAATACCACCTTCGGTTGCTCAAGAATTACAGGAATGCGCTGATAATATTGCAGATACAGATTTGAAAATGCAAAATATATATAAAACAATAGAGAAATACAATAATCGTGATGAAGATTCTGATTTTATTTAGAATTAAATGCTCGCCTACACTTTGTATATAATAGTAAATTTCTTGCAATTAAAAAATATGAATGGTAAGATATAAAAAAAGGAGGTGAAATGATGAGAACATCAGTAGGTTACAACAATATTCTTGATAGACTTGATTGCTTTGTTGCACATATTTCAGCAATTGCAACTGTTAAAGGGGGAAGTCTGTCCAAAAATGAATATAGTTGACTTATTGAGCTAGTGGATCATCATTTTACATCAATACATTTTTATTAAATTGTTTAAATGCCTGGGTGATTACTTGCCCAGGTTTTATATTTTTAGGAGTATTATTGATTTAGTGAAATTTCTTTAAGCGAAGGTTTCTGAGATTGGATATTTCCACTTTAGGGAAATGAATTGTGCTTGATGTTTCGTAAACTCTTCATATGACTTACCGTATACCTGGGCATTGGAATCCTTCCACTAGCTCAGGTTTTTTTGTCCCAGGCGGGAGAGGAGAAAACATGATTGATATTGCAGTACGTGAATTAAATAAATATTACGGAAGTAACCATGTAATTAAAGGAATTTCATTTGAGATTAAAAATGGCGAGAAAGTAGGCTTGCTTGGCAAAAACGGTTCGGGTAAAACAACCATTTTTAAGATTCTTGCAGGAATTGAGGAGTATGAGAGTGGAGATGTAATTGAGGCAAGCGGTAAAAAAATAGAAGTACTTGAGCAGATTCCTGTATTTGAAGAGAAACTATCTGTTGAAAGGGTTCTGCAAACTGCTTTTGAAGAGATATTTGATTTAGCTGACGAGATGAATAAGCTTGAAAACATCATTCAAACAAATTATTCGCCTAAGCTATTAACAAGATACGGTCAGCTTCAAACAAGATATGAAGCCTTGGGTGGGTACGAATTTGACAGCAGAATTGATAGGATATGCAATGGAATGAATATAAATATAAATATGCGCAACCAGTTGTTCTCTACGCTGAGTGGAGGGGAAAAGACAAGAGTCAACCTTGCCCGTATTCTTTTGAAAAATGCAGATATTTTGTTGCTGGATGAACCTACGAACCATTTGGATTTGATTTCTTTACAATGGTTGGAGAGGTATTTAGAAAGCTATACTGGAACAGTTGTGATTATTTCTCATGATAGATGTTTTCTAGATAATGTAGTTAGTCGAATCTTTGAAATAGAGGACGGTAAGGCCAGTTTTTATGAAGGTAATTACAGCTACTATGTTGTTGAGAAAGAGAAAAGATTTTGTCTTCAAGCTGAGCGATATGAACAACAGCAAAGGAAAATAGGTCAATTGGAGGCAGCAGCAAAAAGGATGCACGAGTGGGCCCAAAATGCTGATAACCCTAATATGCACAGAAGAGCCTTTTCTGTTGAAAAGCGTATTGAACGGATAGAACGGATTGACAAGCCTTTTGTAGCAAAGAAGCTTACAGCAGAATTCGAAGATAGTAGTTTCTCAGGCAATGAGATTATCACGTTTAAAGACGTTGGTAAGGGCTGTGATAACAAAAAATTATTCCACGAGGTAAATTTAAAAATATTGAAAAATGATAGGATTGCTGTTTTAGGTGATAATGGCTGTGGAAAATCCACACTTATAAAACTACTTATGGGTAAAGAAATTCCTGATGAAGGCGAAATTTTGTGTAGTAACAGCTTGAAAGCTGCATATATGCCACAGACTATTGAATTTGATAACTGTGAAGCTTCTATTATGGATACATTACGATATTTTCTCGAAATAAATGAAGAGAAAGCAAGAAATATATTGGCGAAATTCAATTTTAGGGGTAAGGATGTATTTAAACAGGTAGGAATGCTTTCAGGAGGAGAGAAGAGTCGGTTAAAATTGTGTATGCTGATGCAGAATGATAGCAACCTCCTGGTGCTAGATGAGCCTACAAACCACTTGGATATTTCTTCGAGAGAATGGATTGAAGATGCTGTATTCCAGTATGAGGGATCTATTCTGTTTATATCTCATGATAGATATTTTCTGAATAAGTTTTCAAACAGGATTTGGGATATGTTTGGAGGTAAAATAACTGATTTTAATGGAACCTTTAGTGATTATTGTGAATGGAAAGAGAGAATTTCTGTTGGATATGAAGTACAAAAATCAGGGATTAGTGAAAAAATTAGTGTGAAAGACGCAAAAGAACGAAACAAAGAACAAAATAAAGAACGAGATAAAGAACGAGGCAAAAAAGAAGCTAAAGTAGAAGCAAAAGTTAAAGTGATTAAAAAAGAGACTAAGGACTTAGAAAACAAAATAAATCAAGAAGAGAGTAGGTTAAAAGAAATAGAAATCTGTATGGGTAATTCTACAAGTGATTTTGAACAATTGAATCTTTTATATAGTGAGAAAATTGATATTGAGAGAAGGTTAGAAGCTTTGTATGTTGAATGGGCTGAAAATAGCAATGGATTATAATTAACTATTAAGTTGTTGAATTATTTTTTCGTGAAATAAGGTTAAGTGGAATAAGGCTATATTGACAAATCCAGACTATAGTAGTAGTCTGTTAACGTAAACTACTACTATAGTCTGGAAGCACGATTTAAAACCTCCTAAACGGTGAATTTAAATAAACATAGAATCTAAATAAGCATAGAATCTAAATAAGCATAGAATCTAAATAAGCATGAAATCATGGAGACCAATAATGGACGAAATAATACTCTTCGACAGTGAATTTAAAATAATGGAGCTTTTGTGGGATAACACTCCAACAACAGCAAAAGAGATGACAGCACTTGCGCAGGAACTACTAGGCTGGAATAAAAATACTACCTATACAGTACTTAAGAAGCTAGTAGAGAAAAATGCCATTAGAAGAGATGAACCTAATTTTTTGTGTACACCTATGATATCAAGAGAACAGGTTCAAGTTGCTGAAACATCAAAGCTTATAAATAAACTATATAAGGGTTCTAAAAAGTTATTTTTTGCTTCCTTCATAGAAAATGAAAAGCTGAGCCTAGAAGAAATTGAAGAACTTAAGCGGATTATTGAGAAAAGTGGTGAATAACTTGATCGATACTGCATTTTATATAATACTTAATATGAGTATTACTGCTACTTTTGTTGGCTTCTTGATTGTGATATTACGCAAAGTCAAGAATATTTCGGTAAAATAGCCTCCTGTGTATGGGCTCATTCAAACATATCAAATAAGTCCTAGTTTAATGTTCTTTTTTTCTATAAATCAATTAATTATTTAACTATAAGCTAATATAATATGCAATATGTCAAAAGTATGTCGATTTATGCAAAAAAGTGTTGGTAATTTAGCATATTTTATGGTAAGAATTACTTGATTTAATAGTATTGGTGAAGTATCATAAGATATATAAGACAATTACATGTATTATGGGTAGAGAGCAAAAAAATAATCATTGTTTTGTGCTTGGAGCGGTATTGTCATTATCAATCTGACCAAATTTTTAGAAGCATAAAATATCAAAAATCTAGAAGAATTATAAAGGAGCGTATATGAGGATAAAGTCGGTACTGTTAAAAATTAAGTCATTTTTTGCCTCAACTACTGTTTTGGTGGTAAACAAGCTTTTCAAGAGGAAACCCAAGAACAAAGTAGGCAATATTAGTAGCAGTATAATGTCTGGCTCTGCAAATAGATCAATATTACTAAGAAAATTTAAAATTAAAACTAGATTAATAGCGTCTTTTGTTTTACTACTTATAACTATGTTGTTGATTACAGGCATATTCTCATATACCAGCTCAACTAAAACAATTGATGATAAAGTCAAAATTTATTCGCAACAGGTTATGGATCAGACAGGCGTAGTGCTAAATAATAAGCTTATGCGGATGGAAGACTATTTTATGGATGTAGGATTGGATGCTACTATTCAAACTACGTTAGATAAAAATGTGGAAGAAGATGAATATGAGCAATTAATGCAAGCTAGAGACATAAACAACTATTTATCAACCAAGTTTGCAACTGCAAGTGATGTAGCTTTTTGTGGCTTTTTGCATGGAAAAAACTTTGCTCGGCTTGATGCTTATAATGCCGTAAATATGATACTCGATGTTGAAACAGTATCTAAAAAAGACGCAAAGAAACTTGAATGGTCAGATTATATATCTGGAACATTTTCATATTACGGTATGCAAAAAAATATTAATTCTATGCTTAACAGAAATCTAACTGCAAAAATGGTTGTAATTCCTAAAAATAACTTTCTCGCTAGTGCATTTTCAGAGTTAGATATTGGGGAAGATCCGAAAACTAAGCAAGACTTTCCAATATTGGTTTTGGATTCAGTGGGTAGAATAATAGCTTCAAGAAATGCTGAAACGTATCCAGTAGGAAAAAGCACAGATGTTTCAAAGAGAATAGCTAGTGATATAATGAATCATATAAAGGAAAATCCGAAAGAAAAGTCGGATATATTGGAATCAGGAAACTTGGAATTAAAGATTGAAGGTAGCGCTAACCTAGTTACATATTCTCAAATAAATAAAGGTAAGGAATGGTTTGTTGTATCAGCCGTACCATATTCATATTTAAACAGTGCTGCAAACAGCTTTAGAACAAATATTATTATTATTGGACTGATATGCATTGCAATTGCATTTGCATTGTGTAGTGTTATTGCTAGAAGTGTTTCACTACCTTTAAATAAATTAGTTCTTACAATGAAAAAAGCAAAAGATGGTGATTTGACAGCCCAAATCCAAGATGGTGAAAATGACGAAATAACAGAAGTGTGTCGAAATTATAATGATATGCTTTCAAACATAAACGCACTGGTATCTCAGGTTAGGAATTCTTCACAAGGTGTACTTGGTGCAGCAAATAAGATAGCAGCAGCCTCGGAAGCCACATTTAATGCTTCAGAACAAGTCGCTGTGACAATTGATCAAATAGCAAAAGGTGCAACAGAGCAGGCAACTGAAATAAATGATAGTATCAGTCACATGGATAAATTGGCAGAAGGCATTACATTTGTAGAAGATGATGTAACTAAAGTAATAGATATAGCTAATAGAATTAACGGCTTAAATGCAAATGCTTCTAAAACTATTACAGCGCTGAATGTCAAGTCTGGACAAGTAAGTGAGACAACTAATAAGGTTTCAACAAATATTAATGATTTGAGTCATAACATGAAAGAAATACAAAAGATACTAAAGATCATGATTGGCATTTCGGAGCAGACGAACCTATTATCATTGAATGCAGCCATTGAAGCAGCGCGTGCTGGAGAATCTGGAAAAGGCTTTGCTGTAGTAGCAAATGAGGTTAAGAAGCTGGCAGAACAATCAAAAGAATTTACTAGTAATATAAATACCATTATTTCTTCTATTGGTAAGAAAACAAATGATATCGTTGAAGAGGTATTGAAATCAAATATAGTTGTTAATGAACAAATAAGTGCGGTTAAGGATACTGAGGAATTGTTTAAGACAGTATTTAGCGCTATGGGAGATGTACTAAATAATATTGCGAGTACTGAAAAATCAGTAGCAAACATAATCAAATCAAAAGGAAAAGTACTAGAATCAATGGAAAATATATCAGCAGTAGCTGAGGAATCAGCCGCTACAACTGAAGAAATTTCAGCAAGTACTGAGCAGCAAATTGCATCGGCTGAAGAACTTTCAGGACATGCGAAAGAGCTGAATAACCTATCTAAAGCTCTGAATATGGAACTTGATAAGTTTAAGATATAGTAGAAATTAGACATAAAAAGAGAGCTGTCTCAAAGTAGAATTTTATTGGTTCTACTTTGAGACAGCTCTTTTCTTTATTAAATCACGACTTTTTCTGGAAAATAGTATAGAGCCGGGGCAGCTTTCTAAAATTCCTTTCATACTTAATTAATTTTGGTATAATATATAGTGGTAGCTTGAATTAATTAGGCTGCCATGCATAATAACCTTTTTACAAAAGAGTATGAATAGGAGATTTAATAACATTATGAAGAACTGCATAAAAGTATTATCAATAGCTATTGCCTTATTCATTGTTACTGGATGTGCAAGCCAGGTTCAGAACCAGAAGCAAGAGTTGAATAGTGTAAATAGCAATGGATTAGGAACCCAGATTAATGTATCAAAATCTGTCGATGGCAGAAAAGTACCTACAAACACAACGGGAAACACATCTTCCAAGAAGAATACAGGTAAAGAGAAAAAACCTCTTGAGGGTTTAACTATATGTATAGATGCAGGGCATGGAAAAACAACGAAAGCAACTAATAAAAAAGAGCCCATAGCACCTGGCTCAAAGATAATGAAGGCGGCTACTGCAAGTGGCACTTCTGGAGTGTATACCAAGATTTCGGAGGAGAGCTTAAATCTAACGGTGTCAAAGAAGTTGAAAAAAGCATTGCTAGAACAGGGTGCCAAGATAATAATGGTAAGGGAAACCAGAGAATGTGATCTCACCAATGTTGAGAGGACAAAGCTTTGGAATTCATCTGGCGCTGATTTGACAATTAGGATACATGCAAATGGTATTAATGACAGTAAAGTTTCCGGGGTACTTATGATGATTCCAGGCGATAAATATATTAAGGATAAGGAAATGCTGAAACAAAGTGCACAGGCTGGACAGTATATCTTAGAAGAAGTTTTGAAGGATACAAAGGCTAAATCGAGAGGTACAGTTAAAAGCACAGATCTTACAGGCTTCAATTGGTCAGAAATACCAGTGGTACTGCTTGAAATGGGCTTCATGACAAATCCACAGGAGGACATGCTATTAAATACAGATGTTTATCAGAATAAAATTGTGTCGGGCATTGTCGAAGGGGTGGAGAAATATCAAGACATCTTAATTAAGGATAAAGTAAATAAAAATTAGGTTCTTTTCATCAATTTTATAAATTGGTGTAGCCTAGATTAATACACAAAGTAGCAAAAGGACTTCGTATATATCTTATAGATACGTTAGCATGCATAAAACCTAAACAATAATCTGTTGCCAAATTAATTGGCAGCAGATTATTTATTTTATATGTTATTCAACTTTTGTAGTTAAAATTTGCTTATTATTTTTAAAAATATTATAAGCAAAGAAGCTTGACGTATTACCCTATAGCTTCAAAGCCTTGTTCACCCGTTCGGATTCGATAGCACTCCTCAATAGGCTGAACAAAAATCTTGCCATCTCCTATTTTACCAGTCCTAGCGACATTCATTATTGCATCTATTGTAGGCTTCACGAAGGCATCATTTACAGCTATTTCAAACCTCACCTTACTTAAGAGATTTACATTTGTTACACTACCTCTATAGCTTTCAGTGAAGCCCATTTGTTGGCCACAACCCTTGACATGAGAAACTGTCATTTTGTGGATTTCCGAGTCAAATAATGCCTCTTTTATATCCTCAACTGCTTCTGGCCTTACGATTGCTATCACCATTTTCATATTTTTAGTTCTCCTTCTAATTAATTTGATTTATTTAAACTATAACAAATATTTAAAGAATATGTTCTGGATTTGCATCAATTCTATGAAAAGCTAAATCAGCACCTATAAGCTCCTGCTGCTCGCTTATCCTAAGGCCAAATACCATATCTAAAACCTTAAATACAACGAACCCGGCTATAAGAGCGTACACCACTGCTATGAGTGTGCCTGAAAGCTGAGCAAAAAAGCTAAGATCATATAAACCACCTAACGCCTTCCTACCAAAAATACCAGCTGCAATTCCTCCCCAGGTTCCGTTTATACCATGAAGTGGCCACACACCTAGAACATCATCAAGTTTCCATTTTGCCTCTAACTCAAACATTATTATAAAGATTATCCCTGCGATTGCACCAATAAATATGGCTGCAAAAGGATGCACCACATCAGAGCCAGCACAAATGGCAATCAGTCCTGCCAGAGCACCGTTATGAGTAAAACCCACGTCGTTTTTTGAGAATATAAGACTGGCAATTGTGCCACCTACCATTGCCATAAGAGAGTTAATGACAACAAGACCAGATATATTCCCCACTTTTTGTGCACTCATAACATTGAAGCCAAACCAGCCTACAATAAGTATCCAGCTACCAAGTGCCAAAAAAGGAATATTGCTGGGCCGAGTATTAAATCTTCCGTTAAATCTCCCCTTTCTAGGACCTAGAACAATTATTGCCGCTAGGGCTATCCAGCCACCAAGAGAATGAACAACAACTGAACCTGCAAAGTCATGAAAAGGAGTTCCAAATAGCTTGGCAAAAATTGAGTCTTGCTGGCCCATAAATGAGTTTTGGCCCCAAACTAAGCTTTCAAAAAATGGGTAAACTACACCACCCAAGAGTACAGCGCCTATGGATTGCGCGAAGAATTTCATTCTACCTACTACACCACCCGAGATGATGGCAGGAATACATGCTGCAAAGCCTAAAAGAAAAAAGAACCGAACTAGTTCATATCCATTGTTTTGTGAAAAAAGACTGATGTTTGTATAGAGCGTAATACCATATGCAATAGGAAAACCTATAATAAAATATGCTATAGTTGTAACTGACCAGTCGAAAATAATTTTGTTAAAAGCATTTACCTGGTTTTTTCTGCTGACACTTCCTGCTTCTAGAAACGCAAAACCTGCATGCATTGCTAAAATCATTACTGCACCAAGTAATAAAAATAATACGTCGATTTGACTCATGTATGTGTTCCCCTTTCACTAACTTGGAAACACGTCGTTGTATTCCTAATTGAAAAATAGAATTTGATATAGAGATTCAGAATATAAAAAAAGAAGAGTAGCTCTTCTTTTAAATTCAGACTGAAGAGAGCATCGTTGCTCAAATGAATTTTAATCACTGCATAAAATTTTAATACAAAACAATTGGAAAAGCAAGATAATAATTAAATCCTTAATAAGAAATAAATATTATATTTTACAAATTTTATTAAATTTTGTACAATATAGTTGTAACAAGAAGAGGAGTAAAAATATGATTTCTGCAGATAAACCTTTTGATATGGAGCAAAAACTAAAAGATCTTGAAATGATTAAAAATGAATATGCTTCTTATTATAGCTGCCTAAGAGCTGATGAACTCCAGCCATCTAAAATAATAATAGGCTCCAATTTAACTATAAAAAAGAATGACGCTGGGGAAAAAGTTATCCTATTATATCAGAGCAGACTCATTATTCTAAAAAATATAAATGAAAGTGTTACGAAACATATAATTGAATACAGTGATATAAATTACATAATTAATGAGGGAATGCCCAATCCATCTTGTTTAATAATAGAATATGGCTCAGATGGAAAAGAGGAAATTCTATATGATTCAAAAGCATATAGTATAGTCAACTCGTTATTATCTGATTTGAGAAGCTTTACTGTGGCAAACCCGAAGGTTGGAGCTGTAGAAAACATATCCGACGATGTTTTTTCTGAATTAAAGGAAAATAAATACATAGGAGCTTCTATCGCAAAAAAGGCTTTATTAGATAACAACGTCATTATATGTAGTTTGAAACAAAGAAGGATATATGACCGTGTCTGGTGGATTCTCAGGAAAGCTGTTACACAAAATCATTTCACCATTATATGCAATAATGAGATTGTTATATTTCTAGAGAAGTGTAATACAAAAAGGCAGTGGTTTACTAGTGGCGATTTGATTTTTATCCCAATAAAGACTTTAAAATGCACATCAATCGAGGTCACTGGTAAAGGAATGATTATGAGGTATCTATTTCATTCTGATAGAAAATACGAGTTATTCTATGAAAATGAGCGAACGGATGAACTACTCAAAATAATGGCATTCATAAATGGAAGGATAACAGATGGAAATTGAGGAAAATTACAATCTTGCTTGACCTATCGTCCAAGATAAACTAAAATCAGAATAATGAGTATTTATTCGTAGAAAACGAACTAAAAAAATATTATACAAGAGGTGCGCAATGGGGTTAAATAATGATGTTATAAAAGAGGTTTTAGGTTCATTTGAGGTTAATAAAGATAGCATGCTTCGTATAGCCATGTTATTTAAGAAATCTATGGAAGAGGGTCTGAAGGGTGAAGAATCTTGCTTAAAAATGATTCCAGCCTATGTTGGCAAGCCTACAGGAAAAGAAAAGGGCACTTTCATGACAATGGACATGGGTGGAACTAACCTCCGGTGTACAAAGTTTAAAATAGAGGATGGCAAGTTTGAAACTATTGTAGAGAAAAAAGAGAAGCTTATCAGCAAAGAGAAGAACTATGATTTGACTAAATCTGACACTACTGCGAAACAGCTTTTTGGGTTCATTGCTGATTGTATGGCTAGCATTACAGAGCAAGATGAAAGCCTATATTTAGGGAATACATTTTCATTTCCTTGTAGACAAGTAGGCATTAATGAGGCATATCTAATTTATTGGACTAAGGAAATCACAACCTCAGGAGTAGAAGGGCAAAATATTAATAAATTATTAGCAGATGCTCTGAAGGAGAAAAATATAGAAATTGAGCCAGTAGCGCTGATAAATGATACGGTTGGGACATTATTAGTTGCTATGTATAGTTACCAAGACGCTGATATCGGTTCTATTATGGGAACTGGACACAATACCTGCTATCTTGAAAATAACCATCCAATTAACGGTGGCAAGATGATAGTAAATCTTGAATCTGGAAATTACAATGTTGGATTACCAGTAACCAAATACGATGAGATAATAGACCAAAACAGCCAGCTTCCAGGTTCACAGCTGTTAGAAAAAATGGTTTCGGGCTACTATATGGGAAGCTTAGTCAAAGAAGTATGTATAGATTTATCTAATAACCAAGCATTATTTACAAGCACTGAGGTAGACACTGCAGATTTCTTTAGCCAAAGCTTCAATGCACTTATGGTAGAGAACTTCATACTATATCCTTCTAAAACTAAAGAGCAATACAATTGTTCTTTGGAAGACGCAGAGACTATAAAAGCTGTTTCTGAAGCTGTTTTAAAGAGAACAGCTAGACTAGTAGCTACATCATACTTAGGAATTCTATTTCACCAAGAGGGTAAAGGCACAGAAATAAAAAATAAACATGTCATTGCAATTGATGGAACTATATATGAAAAAATGCCAAATGCACCAAAGCTAATGGAAGAAGCCTTTAAGGATGCACTGGGACTTGATGCCGAAAACATTGAAATAAGGCTTGTAAAGGACGGCTCAGGCTTGGGCGCCGCAATAGCTGCCGCCGTTGCAGTAACACAGAAATAGAGATATTATGTTCACGACGCCAAGATGGTATGAAATATTTATCCCATCAAAAATTAGTATTCTATAGTTTTACAACTTATTAGGCGGAAAGTAATTTTACTTTTCGCCTAATTTAGTGTTATAAATGTGGAATACATATGTTGCGGTATTATAGTATCTCGCAAGTTATCTAGTAATAGAGCTTCTCCTCATTATATTTTTCGCAGCATACATTATAGTAATTTATTTTGTGGTTAATTTTTTCAAGGTTATGGTTTAATTCATCGATTTGTCCTAATACTTCTTTACGATGATCAACAAGTATTTGTCTACGAGTTTCCAACGTTTGATCACCCTCTAAAACACATTTAATAAATTCCTTTATCTGACGTATTGGCATTCCTGTATTTTTTAGACAACAAATAAGTCCAAGCCATTCAATATCGTTTTCAGTAAATAATCGATAGCCAGCAGCATCTCTCTCTACAAAGGGCAACAACCCTTCTTTTTCATAGTAACGAAGTGTATAAGCAGTGAGACACATCTTTTCTGCTGCTTGTTTAATTGAGTATTCCATTGTAATAAGCTCCTTTCAATAATTTTAATATATACCTAAACTACACTTTAAATATACTCTAAGTTAAATAAATAATATAATCTATTATAACACTAATCTTTTAATAATAAATTATTGACTTATAGTGAACTCTAAGGTATAGAATTCGAATTGTAACATATGAAAAGTTATTTATCGAGATTAAACGAATAAAAAATAATAATTAAAGAGGTGTTTTAAATGAAAAGAATCAACATTGGAAATGGTGCAATTAATGCTTCAGAGATTTCGCTAGGTTGTATGAGAATTGCCGATCTTTCCAAAAAAGATGCGGCTGTACTCATCAATACAGCATTGGAAGAGGGAATTGACTTTTTTGACCATGCAGATTGTTATGGCGGAGGGAAATCCGAAGAGATATTTTCTGAAGCAATAGATATGTCTCCAAGCATAAGAGAAAAGTTTATTATCCAAACAAAGTGCGGAATTAGTCAAGGGATTTTCGATTTTTCCAAGGAGCATATACTAGAAGCAGTTGATGGAAGCTTAAAACGTTTAAAAACTGACTATGTTGATACACTTCTTCTGCATCGCCCTGATGCGCTTGTAGAACCTGAAGAGGTTGCAGAAGCTTTCTCAATACTTCAGAGTAATGGAAAAGTTAGAAACTTTGGTGTTAGCAATCAGAAACCAATGCAGATTGAGTTACTGAACAAATATATAAATCAGAAACTCATTATTAATCAGTTACAACTAAGCATTACTAATTCTGGAATGATAGATAATGGTATCAATGTAAATATGGAAGTTGATAGCTCTATTGATAGAGATGGCAGTATATTAGACTATTGTCGTCTAAAGGATATTACTATTCAGCCTTGGTCTCCGTTCCAATTCGGATTTTTTGAGGGTGTGTTCTTAAACAATGACAAATTCCCCGAATTGAACAAAAAAATTGATGAATTGGCAGAAGCTAAAGGCGTACCAAATACTGCGATTGCAATTGCGTGGATTTTACGACATCCTGCGAAAATGCAGCCAGTTGTTGGCACAACAAATGTAGCTCGTTTGAAGGACATATGCAAAGCGTCAAATGTTACACTTACAAGACCTGAATGGTACGAAATATACAAGGCAGCGGGAAACAAGCTTCCATAAACATTTGAGAAAAATATAGGAGCTGTAATGGAATAAAAATTCTGCTACAGCTCCTTTAATGTTATTTAAGCCAAAAATTTTTTTTCTTTTCACCTTCTTCACTAAGAGGACACCACAAAGGGCAAGCCATGGAGGAATCAAGATGAAATAGGATTCCTGTTTTTGAGCATTCAGCTGTATACCCCATAATTTGCGAAATTAGTGAAATACGCTCAGTTTTAATCAAGTAAGCGCAATCTTTACATTCCATTTCTATCACTACTTTCAAATTTATTTGAAGAATTATTTCGTTTATAATTCTTATGTAGTGTCTGCTATTAAGAATGGACTTAAGTTTTATACTATATAATATGAGTGACAAGCAATCAAAAGTACCAATAAACTTTTATAAAGAATAAACATGTACTCACATTCAGCATGACTAATTTCGACATGGATATTTAGCTTATGGCAGCCTTCATTGCTCGAATATATTCATATAAATACTTTGAAGCATTAACTCCATGTTCCTCAATTATTTTTACTATAGCGCTACCCACGATGATACCATCAGAATATTCACTTATCTGAGAGGCCTGCTGTTGAGTTGATATTCCAAAGCCTACAGCAATAGGTGTATTTGTAGCAGCTTTAATAGTAGATAAAATGGAAGGGAGGTCTGTTTTTATTTTGTTTCGCACACCAGTCACACCCATTGAAGAAACACAATAAACAAAGCCTTGTGCGCTACTTGCTATTTTAGCAATTCGTTCCTCTGAGCACGGTGCAACTAATGAAATAATATCAATTCCATATTTATCGCTGAAGGGCAAAAGTTCTCCTTTTTCTTCAAATGGAATATCAGGTATTATCACACCGTCGATACCATTTTCACTACATTTTCTGAAAAAGTGCTCGTATCCATATGTGAATACTGGATTGAGATAGGTTAAGAAAACTATAGGAACCTGAGTCTTTAATCTAACAGCTATCACCATATCAAATATTTTATTTAGTGTTGTACCAACAGACAAGGCTCTTATATTAGCTCTTTGTATAACTTCGCCCTCTGCAATGGGATCAGAGAAGGGAATGCCTATTTCTATCAAGTCGGCACCCGCACTTACCATTTTGAGTATGAATTCCTCAGTCTTATCAAGTGAGGGGTCGCCTGCTGTTAGAAATCCAATAAAAGCTTTGCCATTTGCAAATGCATTTTTAATTTTACTCATTTATGTTCACCCCCATATATTTCGCTATTGCCGCAACATCTTTGTCACCACGGCCTGAAAGGCATATAATCATTATTTTGTCAGAAGACATTTTAGGTGCGAGCTTCATAGCATACGCGACAGCGTGGGAGCTTTCTATTGCTGGGATAATGCCCTCTGTTTTTGAAAGGTACTCAAAGGCATTGATTGCCTCTACATCTGTTATTGGTACATACTTAGCTCGATGTATATCATGCAGGTGTGCATGCTCAGGGCCAATACCAGGATAGTCAAGCCCGGCAGATATTGAATAAACAGGTGCAATCTGACCATTCTCATCTTGGCAAAAATATGACTTCATGCCATGAAATATGCCCAACTGGCCCTTTGTAATTGTTGCAGCATGATAATTAGTATCAATACCTTTTCCCGCGGCTTCACAACCAATCAGCTCAACACTGCTGTCATTTATGAAATCGTAAAATAGTCCCATTGCATTACTTCCTCCACCAACACATGCAATTGCAACATCAGGTAGTCTGCCTTCTTTTTCAAGTAACTGCTCTTTTACCTCTCTACCAATGACACTTTGAAAGTCCCGTACTATCGTCGGAAAAGGATGCGGCCCCATAACTGAGCCTAGAACATAGTGAGTATCATCAACACGCGTTGCCCACTCACGCATAGTTTCATTTACTGCGTCCTTTAGTGTTTGAGTACCGCTAGTAACAGCATGAACCTTAGCACCTAAAAGCTCCATTCTGAAAACATTTAAAGCTTGACGTTTAGTGTCTTCAAGACCCATAAATATTTCGCACTCTAGACCCATTAATGCAGCCACAGTGGCAGTTGCTACACCATGTTGGCCGGCTCCCGTTTCGGCAATGACACGTGTTTTCCCCATCTTCTTTGCTAACAAAACCTGGCCCAGAACATTGTTTATTTTGTGGGAGCCAGTATGATTCAAATCCTCCCTTTTAAGATAAATTTTTGCGCCACCCAGATCCTCAGTCATCTTCTTGGCAAAGTATAGCAGGGAAGGCCTTCCAGCATATTCCCTTAAGAGGTCAGTCAGTTCCTTATTGAAGCTATAATCATTTTTATAGTAGTTATAACTTTCTTCCAGTTCGATTATTGTGTTCATCAGTATTTCGGGGATATATTGTCCCCCATGTTTACCATATCTTCCTTTTAACATTTAGCTCACGCTCCTATCAAAATCTTAAACTTGCTCGTCTCACCTAGCTTAATATTAGAGTTACATGTAAAATGCTTACAATTACTTTCATTTACAATTACTTTCCTTTACAACACTGTCCTCTTACTAAATTGACTAGTTGTATTATCTTGTTTCTATCCTTAAAACCATCTGTTTCTACTCCACTACTTACATCAAGGCAGTAGGGTTGGGCTTTTTCTATTGCTGCTGTCGCATTTTCAAGATGTATTCCACCTGCTAAAAAGAAAGGCCTATATATGCTCTTGGCGACTTCCCAGTTAAAGGGTTTGCCTGTTCCACCATATTCTTTGTCAGAATAGGTATCCAAAAGTAAAAAGTCGCAGTGGATCTGTCGTGCAATATCCACCAAATCAGAGCCAATTGATATAGTTTGTAGAGAGTTATTATGCTTAACCCTAATAGCTTTAATAATTGGGGTACTAACCTTTTGGCTCAGAGTTTTAATATATTCTTCCTTCTCATCACCATGAAGCTGAACATAGTCGATAACCCCGCAATTGCATATATTGGCTATTACATCGGTACTTTCATTTACAAAAACTCCTACAGCCTTAATCCTGATATCTAGTGCACTTTTAAGCTGAAGCGCTGTTTCAAGGCTTATATGCCTACGGCTTTTTGCAAAAACAAAACCAATATAATCGGGTAGTGCTTCATTCACATATTCAATATCCAACATCCTAGTCAAACCACAAATCTTAATTTTAGTTTGTATCATAAAATATACCTCCCAATTTCCAAGGGTTTTGACCTTCTAAATTCATGTCAGTGCAGGTGACGTACAATAACTCTTCATTCTTCACTGTTCACTCTTCACGGTTCATTCTTCACTAGGTTTTGCCTTTGATTTTTCATTAGGACTTTGCTTTTAACTTCGCTATCTCAGCACCGATATCCCCACTCCTCATGAGTGCTTCACCTATCAGCACCGCATTTGTACCGTTTTGACGCAATACTGAAATATCAGACTGTGTCTTGATGCCGCTTTCTGAAACAAATACTTTATCCTTGGACACAAGCTTTCTAAGCCTTGCACTGGTGTTAATATCAACCTCGAAGGTTTTGAGATTGCGATTGTTGACACCTATAACTCTTGCACCTGCTTCCAAAGCACTATGAAGCTCTATTTCATCATGTGCCTCCACAAGGCAGGAAAGCCCCAGACTATCAGCAATTTTTATATATTCCTCCAAGTGATTTGTATCGAGTAACGAACATATTAAAAGGACTGCATCAGCACCAATTAACTGAGCCTCATATATCTGATAAGGATCAACAATAAAGTCCTTGCGAAGTACCGGAATATTAACGACTTTCTTAATTTCAGTCAAATAATCATCCTTGCCCATAAAAAAATGTGGCTCAGTGAGTACTGATATTGCGTTCGCGCCAGCTTTTTCGTATTCCTCCGCGATTTGAAGGTATGGAAAGTGCTCTGCAATAATTCCCTTTGAGGGGGAGGCCTTTTTTACTTCACAAATGAACGCAATATCTTTGGTTTTTAGAGCATTTTCAAAGGTATAGGGTATATATGTTTGAAACTTCTTAGCAGCAGCCTTTAGGGCATCAAGAGAATTATGTGCTTTAAGTGTTTCAAGCCTTAGCTTTGTATGTTCTACAATTTTATCTAGTATCATGTTAAACCTCCATTTGGGCAGCATCGATATAATACTAATTCGCATTTAAAATAATAGTACTTATTTTTGACACTTTAAAAAAGTATAAGTGCCACTAGGTTTCTGCCAGTGCCATAAGCTCTTAGCGTTTGAACTACATTGAACTACCCTTTGTGATAGACCTCATTTGACAGCTCAATAAATTTATCTAGCTGTGAGCGAGCAGCCCCACTATCAATCAGGTTTTCAGTAATTTTGACACATTCTCTCAGAGTGACTTGATTATGTGCCATATAAAGGCAAAGCGCTGAGTTCAAAACAACAACATCACGTTTGGGACCTTTAATACCTTCTAAAATATCAATGGCGATTTTAGCATTTTCCTTTGGATCTCCTCCAACTAAATCCTTTGGTAAGCATCTCTTTAAGCCTAACTGTTCAGGAGATAGGAAAAAGCTATTTAGTGCTCCATTATTTACTTCACATATAGTGGTGATATCACAAAGTGTAACTTCATCAAGCCCGTCGTGACCGTGTACCACCATTGCACGCTTTACTCCTAGATTTGAAAGTACCCTCGCAAGAGGTTCAACCAAGTTCTTATCGTATACGCCTAATAGCTGCATATTGGCTCCGGCAGGATTCGCAAGAGGCCCTAATATGTTGAAAATTGTTCTTACCGACATCTCTTTGCGAACTGGTGCAGCGTACTTCATAGAAGCATGATAAGTTGGAGCAAACATAAAGCACATGCCGATTTTATCGAGTATTTGTGCACTTTGCTCTGCGCTGAGCATTATATTTATTCCAAGTGCCTCTAGTAGATCTGCACTTCCGCATTTACTCGAGACAGAACGATTGCCATGCTTTGCAACTGGTACCCCACCTGCAGCAATAACAAATGACGAAACTGTTGAAATATTGAAGGTGTACGCTTCATCTCCTCCAGTACCTACAATGTCGAGTACATCCATTTTAGGATTAATGCGGACACATTTCTCTCTCATTACACTAGCACAAGCAGTGATTTCATCGATAGTTTCACCCTTCATACGCATTGCAGTTAAAAAAGCACCTATCTGCGCATTAGTAGCACGGCCTTCCATTATTTCTTCCATTACCAATTTAGCATGCTGAGGCTCAAGATTTTGCTTATTTATTACCTTATAAATAGCTTCTTGTATCATTTGTCATCACCGCCTATTTTAAGAAAATTTCCCATTATCCTTTTTCCGCTTGGAGTTAATATAGATTCGGGATGAAATTGAACTCCGTATAGGTCATAGTCTTTATGCTTAACTCCCATAATTTCACCGTTGTTATCCTCAGCAATAACTAGTAGTTCGTCGGGCAAAGTTTCACGTGCTACTGCAAGGGAATGGTATCGTCCACCAGTAATAATAGGGGGGAGTCCTCTAAAAAGAGCACTTCCGTTTGCAATATGAATTGAACTTACTTTGCCATGCATTAGCTCTTTGGCATAGGTAACCGTTGCGCCCAAAACCTCACAAATTGCTTGGTGCCCAAGACATACACCCAGAATAGGAACTTTGCCACAAAAGTAGGTTATAACCTCTTCACAAATGCCAGCATCCTTTGGGCGCCCAGGACCAGGTGACAGAATAATATGTGAAGGTTGCATCGCCTCAATTTCAGGTATTGTGAGTTCATCATTTCTAATCACCTTAATATCATTATTTATTACACCTACTAGTTGATAAAGGTTATATGAAAAGCTATCATAGTTGTCAATTAGTAATATCATTATTCCATCCCCCTTCCGGATAACTCCAGAGCATTAATAACTGCTTGTGCCTTATTTGTTGTCTCTATAAATTCGCTTTCAGGAACACTATCTGCCACGATACCTCCACCAGACTGGACGTATACTGTGTTATCCTTTAGAACGGCCATTCTGATAGCAATACAGGTATCCATGTTTCCAGTGAAATCGATATATCCGATAGCACCACCATATATACCACGCTGGTGACCTTCAACAGCATTAATTATTTGGCAAGCACGAATTTTTGGGGCACCAGATAGTGTACCAGCTGGAAGTAGTGATGTTATAGCATCAAGTTGGTCAAGGCCTTTGCGGAGTCTGCCTATAACCTTTGACTCTATGTGAATTACATGTGAGAATTTACGAATGCTTAGATAATCTTTTACTTCAACAGTACCAAACTCACTTATTCTACCCAAGTCATTTCTACCTAAATCGACCAACATGTTGTGCTCGGAAAGCTCCTTCTCATCACTGAGTAGCTGCTCTATCAACTGAGCATCTTCTTCATCACAACATCCTCTAGGCTTTGTGCCAGCAATAGGGAAGGTTGACAAATTTCCATCCTCTAGTTTTATCAGTGTCTCTGGAGAAGTGCCAGTTATCTCAAGGTCATCAAACTTTAAGAAAAACATATAGGGGGAGGGGTTTGTAGTTCGAAGAGTTCTATAAGTATCAAAGAGGCTACCTTCAAACTGTGCTGACTTGCGGTTTGATGGAACTGCCTGAAAGATGTCTCCCTCATATATATGGTGCTTTATTTTAGTTACCATGTTACAATACTCTTCTTTGCTAAAAACAGGTTTAAAGGGTGACAGGAGCCTTGAAGGCGATGTGTAGTTTGGTATAGTACTCTTTATCAGTTTGATTATATTTTCAAGCTCTATAATGGCCTCGGAATAATTCACTTCGAGATTATCTGTTTTAATATTTATCATAATAATAATTTTTTGCTTAAAATGGTCAAAGGCTATAACTTTATCAAATAGCATTAAATCCACATCATTAAACTTTGTTTCATCAATTCCGTCAAGCTTCATAGTTTCTTCACTATATTTAATATACTCATATGCGAAGTACCCAACAAAACCACCTGTAAAGGGTGGCAAAAAGCTAAGTCGTGGACTTCTGTATTCCTCTAGAATAGCTCTTATATAGCTGTTTGGATCAGTAGTATCTGCGTTTATTGAAGAGTTACCTTTCACTTCAAGAGCACCATTCTTACACTTCAATTCAACTATTGGATTAAAGCCCAAAAATGAGTACCGGCCCCATTTTTCACCGTTTTCAACGCTTTCTAAAAGATAATATTGACTACTTATTGCCTTAATACTTTGAAGTAATGCAATAGGTGTTTTGATATCAGCAAATATTTCGCAGCTAACAGGGATTATTGTATAGCCCTCTGACAATTGCTTTGCCTCACTCAAACTTGGTTTGTACATGTTTACCACTCCTTTTTAAAATATTGATCTCTTTCATGTTGCTACCAATACTTGGTGTTACCTCATTTTGGCAAAATAAAAACACCCGCCCAATGACTAAAATAAGTCAAGGACGAGTGTATAATTCACCCGCGGTGCCACCTTGTTTTGTAAGAAAAAGAAACCTTACACTCTTGAAGAAATACAAACATATTTCCCACATATAACGCATGTGTACGTCGCAGAGTACTTTGAAAGAGAAGATCCTTCATTTGACTGCGCCCTCAGTGGTCCATTTGATGTACTGCGTTCTGCGAGGCTCTCAGCTTTCCTCACTCTCTGTAAGTGCACGTTCGGAATATCAAATAATGTTTTATTATTGACATACCTTACATCGTTATCTCCACTTCAACGGTTTAAAGGGTAGATATTAAATTTAATAATACTTTACATCGGTAAAATAAATTTGTCAACAATTATTATTTACAATTATAACCATTACTGTATTTGAAAAAATGTAATTGCCGGGAGCACAGTTAGTGCTTGAATCGTTCTGATTTTGATATTTACATCATAGAAATCCGTTTATGAAACAACTCTGAGCTTAATGCAACATTTGATACACTCCGACTGCTAACAATAGCAGACCTGATATAACTGTCGCCCTGTCGCCTAAAAGCCTTGCAGCATAACGCCTGCCCACTAAAGCTCCAAAGGATATAGTCATAAGGCTAAAAATTATTACTGCCACTGTCAGAACCAAGATGTTTACTCCTGACATTCCAGCTCCGAAACCTGTTCCAAGGCAATTTATAGCCAGTGCGATACCAAGTAATATAGATTCCTTTAAGGATATATCCCCAGAATAATCTCTATCTGCAATACTTGGATCATTCATTACTGCTTTTAAATTATCAAAGTATAAATGGTTATTATCTTGAACTTTATTAGATTTTATTTTAGTAAGTAAGTAGCTACCAATTGTATAAATACCCATTACACTTACTATAGAACCACCAATTATATTTCCTAAAAAATTGGGAATATAATTGGTGAGTAAATTGCCTAAAAGACTTGATAAGAATATGGCAAAGCCTGAAAATAACGCAATTGCAAGGTTTGACTTGAAGGGAACATTTATTTTTCTGGCACCATAAGCTAAACCAATTGCCATATTGTCAAGATTCGGGGCTAAACATAGTAAAAATATAGATACAAAATACACCAATGAATCACCTCACTAGGCAGTATATTGAGCTAGTGAGTGATTAGTGCATGTCTACTTACTTTTTTCCTTCTCTGGGGACTTAGCTTGGTCATTTTTATTTAGAGCAAATAGAATTTTTTCTGCAGCTATTCGATGTGCGTTAGCCTCACTGGTAAGCTGTAATGCAAATAGTCGAAGAGCTGTTTCGTAATCATTTCCATCTATCTGATCTAAAGCAGCAGATAGCTTGGTAGAAACATTATTAAAGGCCTGATCCTGTAACTTTGTTAGCTCTTCAAAGAAAATTTGATATTTTTGCTCATTTTCAAAATTGCTCAAGGATTTAGCAATTAGCGGTATGGGCAAAATTGGTTTAAGCATTGACATAATGTATAGGGTCACTAAATGGACCTTATCGTACTTTTTATTTAGTGGACGTTTCAGGTAGCCTTCCTTTACATAATTATTTACCATGCTAGATGTAATAACCTTGCTTGTGTCATCAACGTTACTAAAAATATTTAAAAGTCTCTCCAAATAGGTAACAACCTGATCCATATATAAATCTATACTCGGGAAGTTGATCCAACCTTCTGTTTTATACGAGCCCAAGGTGCTAGAAAAATCGCTTAACTCCTGTTTTATAGAGTTTAAATTATCATTAGCCAAATGAATAACCTCCTGTTTATTGGTTGTCCGATGTCTACCATCGCTAATACTCCCGCCTAAATAGCGGTAGAATAAGCGATGGTACGACCCTGGATAACGATTTCTAAGATTTACAGGGAGTAAAAGCTCATCTCCATATAAATCTAAGAACTCTGTTTATCCGATGTCTGAATCTAAGGTATCTGTTGATATTAAGTATATCATACTGTATTTCGATTACAATATGGTTGTGTACAGCACTTGACATTTAAAGCGAAAACATATAACATAGTATTGAAAACTAGATGATACAATTTTTACAACATAAAATATAAACGTAAATAAGTAAAATGAGGCACCAAAAAATAATATTAAGCGAAGATATGGCAATAATAATAGTGTGGAAAATAGGAATAAATACATTATGGAAGGTGATACTTGTGATGGAATTAGCTAATAAAAATATAACAATATGGGGCGACTCTATTTTAAAAGGAGTTATTTTAGATGAGTTGGATGGGAAATATAAGGTCATGAAAAACAATAGTATTAGTAGCTTTGCTGAAATAACAGGATGCTCTATTAAGAATAATGCTTATTTCGGAATGACATCTACAAAGGCACTCAATAGAATAACAGCATCAATTGATAAGCAGCCGCCAAAAAAGGATGATATAGTTATCATTGAATTTGGTGGTAATGATTGTGACTACAATTGGAGTGAGATTGCAAATGCTCCTGATAGTATACATGAGCCCAAGACCACGATAGCAAATTTCAAAAACTCTCTCCAAAATATTATAGATATTTTCAAGAAAAAAGGAGTGACTCCTATTTTAATGAATCTACCACCTTTGGAGCCGGAACGTTATTTTAATTGGGTTTCTAGAGGTTTAAACAAGGAAAATTTACTTCGATTTCTTGGAGATGTTGCAAAAATTTATCGCTGGCAAGAAGCTTACAGCAATGCTGCTGAATGGATATCACGTCAAAATAATTGCAGCCTTCTAAATGTGAGGGAGAGTTTTCTAATTAGCAGCGATAACTATAGCTCACAATTTTGTGTTGATGGAATTCATCCTAATGAAAAAGGGCACGAGAAAATACTTGAATCTCTTTTAGCATTTTCGTTTTAAGAAAATGCTTATTCCTTTTCCATTTGTGCAAGCTTACTTTCTATTTCTTCTGTAGTGACGGCAGAAAGATAATTAGGTTTATACAATAGTGCATTTCTAAGCTTCTCAATACATTTCTCTTTATCACCCATTTTTTCAAATACTAAAGCGTAATCATAGAAGGCTTCAGGAAACTTTGGGTTTAAAGTCATAAGTTTTTTAAAGACTTCATCTGCCTTCTCAAGATCTCCAAGTAGAAAATAGGTTTGACCTAAATTATCAAGTATTACTCCGTTAGCATTATTATAATCGTAGGCCTCAAGGTTAAATTGTAACGCTTTTTCAAAGTTCGCCTTAAGGTTGTAAAGATAGCCTAGACTTCCATAAATATTAGTATTTTTATAATGTGTAATAATTTCTTCAAATAACGAGATGGCTTCATCTAGCTGGCCTTTTTTCCACAAAACAAGAGCATAATTTGACTTAGACTCATTACGTTCATTGTTTGACAATTTTTTAGAAGCAAGCTGTTCATCAAGTATCTTCATAGCTTCTTCAAGTTTTCCATATTTCAAAAGCACATATCCATAGGTGGTAACTATTTTTACCTTAGCACGACCTGTTTTATAAGCCTTATCCAGCCAAGCTATTGTTTCCTGAACATTCCCTTTTTGATATGCGCTATTAGCTTTAATTGTATATATTTGTGATGCAAATCTACCAAATAACATAATTAGTTCCCCCAAAATTTTAATGCTAATCTTAAATAATAAACTTTGAACCTATACTTTAGATCAAAGGTAGTCCTAGCTAATCATCAGTACTTCTATAAGTATATCAAAATAGTATTAAATATTGTAACAAAAAAAAATTATATTTTGTACAGGTCTTTTGCTATAATAGAACGAGTTACATATTTCCCGAAAAAGAGGAGAATTTTTACAATGGAATACGATATTAATATAAAAAATGCTGTATTGCACATTTTGGACACAAGCATAAATCTTCCAGTGCTTTCAAATAGAGAGTTTGATATAGATGGCGAAATCTCAGAGTTCTTGGAGAAGCATTTATTAAAAATATTAGACGATACAAATATAAAGAAAGCACAGTTCATTGGAGACATAAATACAGTAAGGGATATGTGCCTTGCAATTAAATCAGATGAGACTTATTTTGCAGAGGCTAGTAGAGCGATAGCAAATATGATTTTTGATATTATGTTTAAAAATATAGATGTCATACCAGGTGACTTAATCTGCTGTTTATTTTATGTAAATGATGAACAACATCTTGGAATTTTAAAGCTTAATTATAAAACAGGGTTTACGCACTATGTGAATCAAATGGAAGATGGGGTATCAAATTCAATTATTAGACATAAGACATTACTTCCCACAGAAGGACAAAAGATAGATGAGGCTGTATTAATAAGCCTAGAATCAGGAGATATAAGGCTTATAGAAAGGGCATACGAAATAAATGGTGCCAAGGAATTCTATCTATCTCAGTATTTTTTGAAGTGTACAACTGAACTATCAGATAATCAGAAGCTAAAAATTATTGACAAAGTAACTCAAAAAATAAACAAGAAGTACTATGATGAAGATCTTGATAAGGTTGGAAAGCTCAAAAAGGTGGTTTCTAAAAGCATTGAGGATAATAATGAGATACGTGTAGAAACAATAGCAAAAGAGATGTTTGACACAAATTTGGAAGTACGTGAAGAATACATCCAGGAGATACAAAAAGCAGGTCTTCTAGAAGAGTCAATTCAAATACCTGAAAAAATAGCAGAGAAGAAATATAAAACTCACAAGATTAGGACTGATACAGGGATAGAGATAAACTTTCCACTTAGCTATTATGATAATAGGGATATGATTGAGTTCTCGAATAATCCAGATGGCTCAATATCTATTATCATAAAGAATGTTAGCAAGATAACAAATAAACAATAGAATTGGGTACTTGTTACTTCTTATGCCGTTCAATTTGGTTTGAAGTTAAGAACGATGGCAAGTACTTTCTCCAAATTGGTTCTTCCTCGCTGTAGGTGTAAGTGGAAATTTTGTTGTATAACCATGCTCTTTCAAAGGTTTCACTTTTGAGAGGAATATTCAGAGGTTTTTTATTATCTCTTAATAAGTTTGAACCATCAGAGTAAACGGTATATGGTATTCCTGATGAGCCTAGAATGGTTGGAGAAATATCCAAGAAGGATGCTACCACCGAGCTTTCAAGGTGTTTTTGCTTATCAGGGGTGATAATAAATAAAGGCACAAATTCAAAATACTTGTCTCCCTCTAGGAAAGAGGCCTGATAATAATATTCAGCATGAATATTAGGCGTGTGATCACCATAAATAAAGACATACGTATTGTCAAATTGAGCCTGAATTTTTGTAACGAAACCCCTTATTGACTCATCTACATAGTTCATAGAATTAAAATAATTCTTTACTAGTTCATCTTCAATTTCATCATACCTAGTATTATTGTAATAGTTCCTGGCGCTTTCAAAAGGCCCATGGCTAGTCATAGTGATAACGTATGAAAGGAAAGGCTTACTACTATTCGCCATCTTGTCCAAAGCAAACGAAAAAACCTTGTCATCGGGAGCACCCCAGCCTTCATCAGTATATTTCATTGAGTTTATGTCATAGAAATCTTTAAATCCCATTTTTGAGAAGGCAACATCTCTATTATAAAAAGTAGCAACATTTCCGTGAAAAGCCATTGCAGAATATGATGCCTTCGATAACTTTGAGACAACAGAATTGGGATAATTATATGAAGTAAGCTTGATTGCTGGGAAGGAATCAAGAGGTTCTACACTATTAATTATAGAAAACTCAGTATCTGATGTTCCTCCACCCTTATGATAGCTGAGAGTATATGGATAATACACACTGCTTTCCCGTAAAGAACTAAGATACGGCATAACATAGGAGTCCTTATATTGCTGTTTCACAATATTAGCATCCATAGATTCAACCTGTATAATAACATAATTTGGTTTTCCAGCTTTAATAGTAGGTGGCTTATTTGCTTTATCTGTTACTATGGTTGGAACTGGGCTAGACACCTTATGCCCATAGGTAAGTTGCTCAATTAATTTTTTTTCACTATTGTTTTTTATAATGTTAATACCACTGTTTACCAGAGTTCCATATCTTGCAACAATTTCAGTTTCGCCCGTATATCTATCGTCCATGTAATCGATAATAGATTTACCGGCAGAATAATTATTAATTTCTACAACAGCCAAAATTAAAAGGGTCAATATTAACACTAAACTTTTTAATGCAGGTAGTTTAGATTTCCTAATATCTTTCTTAAAGCTTTTTAGGAAAATATAAAGTGCTAGAGGAACATCAATAAATACCACCAAAAGCTGAATACTTTTGGGATTGGCTAGATGTGTAGCAGATATAATAGCTTCTTTAAAGAGTGAAATCCACTGTAAGAAGTGGAGATAGCTGTGGTAATACAAAAAATACGATATATTTGCATAGCTGTATATGCATTGAATAACAAAAACTAACAAGAAAACATATCTGGATTTGAAGCTCAGCACAATCGTATAAAATATAATACAACATAATAATGTAAACCAAAATTTATATGTAAATATATCTTTATTGGCTTGAGGTATTAAAAAGTAGTCATACAAGCTACTTTTTAGGGCATTCATAATTATAAACAAAACTATCACAATAAATGTTCTTCTATAGGATTTATCTTTGAAAGCCATTTGCAGTTTTTTTATGTTCGATGTAAAAAAATCTATATACATTTCAGTCCTTGATTCCCTTTCTCGTAATACATCACAATCATAATAAAATATATTAAAGCGCAAGATATATTTTATACCAAAATGTAAAATATGTAAATTATTTCAATTTGGTCATAATATCCATTGTGTTTCTATAGGACTGCTTTATGAAACTTCTATTATAATTTGTTATGTAAGACCCAGAAATATCAGTACTTAAAATAGGAACAATCTTGAATACGGGTCTATTGTTAACATAGCTCTTATCAACCCAAGTTGGTATGTAATCTGCTTTCTTAATTATAATGCCTCCCTTTGGGTCCTTTTCAAGCTGAAACTGAACAATTACACCATCTTCCGTATATACCTTGTTTGGCCTTTTGGCTTTGTCTGATCTTCTATAACCAGAAATAAAATTACCCATTGAGTATATGACGAATTTTTCTTTATCATTTACCTTTGTTATTTCCGATTTTTGAACAACATGTGGGTGAGAACCTAGTATTATATCAGCTCCCCAAGATAATATTTTTTTGGAAAGTGATGTTTGTGTGGCATTAGGCTCTCTTTGATACTCATTTCCCCAATGCATGATTACGATAATAGCATCAGCACCTTTAGCTTTTACCATTTTAATATCACTCTTTATTTGAGTCTCATTAATAGGACTTAAATATTTAGTTTTTTGAGTGTCGCTAAGTCTCTTTTCGTTACCATTGAATGCAGCGGAATAAGAAAGAATGCTGACTTTAATACCATTGATTTCTTTTATGGTAAATTTGTTTTTCCCATCAATGGAGCTGCCTACATTGGTCATTTTGTTCTCTTCTATTTTTTTAATGGTTCTTGTTAATCCGTTTATACCCCTATCAAGGCAATGGTTATTTGCCGTCGACAGAACATCAAAGCCTGCACTTGACAGAGCTGTCAACATTGCATCTGGAGTGTTGAATGATGGGTAGCTTGTATAACCAGAGCTAGGTCCTGCAGTTACAGTTTCAAAATTCCCTATTGTTAAGTCTGATTTCGTTAAGTAAGGTTTAACATATTCCAGAAAGCCGTTAAAATTATATGTACCTGTTTTAGGAGTATAAGCATTATTTAAGTTCCCTTGATGTGCCATCAAATCACCAACGGCAGATATTGTAATTGTCGCAGGTGGAACCTCCTGCGATGGTACAGCTTGATCCTCAGTGGGAGCAGCCGGGACAGAAGAATCAGCAGCCGGGACAGAAGAATCAGCAGCCGGGACAAAAGAATCAGATGAGTTATTGTCCTGAGTAGATGTAGCTGATGCAGAATCTGTTGTATTAGTTGATGTATTAGTAGCTGTATCAGTAGACGTATATGTAGATGTATAAGAAGGCTCTCCGCTCTCATTTACTGTAGCAGGACTCTTATCACTGTTTACGCTGCTAAAAACAATGTCAGAATCCAACTCACCAATAGCATATATTATCGAGGTACTTCCAAGTAGGAGACAGCACATAATACTTAATATTGTAAAAGTATGCTTGAAAAGACGCATTTTAGTTTTCATTTTCCTTTACCATTCCTTTTCCCAAAGCTTAGATGATCTTGAGCAGACCTACCTTTACTAGTATAGATAATGCTAGCAGTTGTGCTTAAAACCATTACAATACTATATCATAAAACAGGCTAAAACTGGTAGCGTTTTTACGTTTATAGTAAAAATTTAAAATTCTGAAATTTAATCTATATTTGATGTTGAGGGGTAAAATGGATTGGAAAGTTATGTCGGATTATGGTAGAATTTATTTATCTCTATTATATAAGTAAGTGATTAAAAAATTTAATATTGTACATAAGCAGCAACACTATGAAACATATTAGTAATTAGAAGAGGTATAAAAAATGAATTTACTTAGTAGTGTTTATTCGACGGCAGTAATAGTATTAATGGTTGTTGTAATTATTGCTGTTCTTCTATATTTTGTTAGATATTATAAAGCAAAGCTTACCAGAATAGAACAGATAAATATTGCCGGAAAAAACATTTCATCAGATATAAAAATATTGATCCAAAGAATTATGGAAGTTGCAAAGCAGCAAGTAAATGCTGAGGCTTGTTCACTTTATTTTATCGATGATGAAACGGAGGAGCTATATTTTGGGGTTGCACTTGGAGAAAAGGGAAAATTGATTAAAGATTTGAGGTTTAAAATAAACGATAGCTTCATTGCAGGTTGGGTAGCTACATATAAGAAAAACTTAAACATACGAGATGTAACTAAGGATAAGCGCTTTAAAGACCGAACGGTTGAAAAGGATTTCGGCTTTTCAGAAAAAACCTTTCTAACGATGCCAATAATAAGTCAAGGTAAACTGGTTGCGGTTTTACAGATGATTAACAAAGAAGGTGGAGGATATTTCACCAGGGCTGACGAGGAAATAATGGAGCTCCTAATTGATACGCAGATTGCCCCTAACCTCGAAAACTCAAAAGTCTACAATTATATGCAAGAATTATTTCTAGATTCTATTCAAACTATCGCAAATGCTATAGACGCTAGAGATGAATATACACAGGGGCATTGTACAAGAGTGTCCGAGTACGCTGTTATGATAGGAAAGGAACTAGGCATGGAAGAAGACGACCTTGAAGGCCTACGCTATGCTGCAATATTACATGATGTTGTAAAGATAGGAATTAAAGACAGTATTTTAAACAGCACTACGAAATTAACAACAGAAGAATTTGAAGAAATGAAGAGTCATGTAATTAAAGGGGCAAAGATCTTAGAGCAAATTAACAAAACAAAGCCAGAGATAGTTTTTGGAGCAAAGTATCATCACGAGAGATATGATGGAAAGGGATATGCGGAAGGCTTGTCGGGAGAAGACATTCCGTTATTTGCAAGGGTAATTGCAGTTGCAGATGTCTTTGATGCAATGACAAGCAATAGACCATACAGAAAAGGATTACCCCAGGAGGAAGCAGTAGCTGAGTTAATAAAGGGTGTAAATACTAAGTATGACAAAAAGGTAGTTGACGCATTTGTTAAGTGTTTTGAAGAGTCCACCTAAAAAGAACATGAATAGAAGAGGTCAATATGAATAGACTTTTTAGTTTTGCAAAACACTCATTAGTTTTGATTGCTCTAATGATGATCATAGGATTTATCTCAATTTTTGATAGTGCTAGGGTTGCAGACAAAGCATTACAGGATGATCTGTATACCCTTAATTCACCAACTCGTAGTGATAATATATACGTAATAGGTATTGACAACGCAACGATTGAGGAGATAGGGCCATGGGGGACCTGGTCAAGAGGCGTAATGGGTGAATTGATTAATACGCTCAATGCTGACACTGAAAATGCACCTGCAGTTATTGGGATAGATGTTATGTACTTTGGAAGCAGAGAGGCGGATTTAGAGGGTGATGAATACCTTGCAGAGGCCGCAAAAAATGCTGGAAATGTTGTTGTAGCTAATGAGATTGTTTTTGGGAAGGAAATGGACAACGAGGGCTCCTTTAACTTTTTTATTGCTGACAAAATAGATCAACCCTATGATTATTTGAAAAACGCAACCAGGCAGGGGTTTATAAACACTATTCCAGATACAGCAGATAACAAAGTGCGGAAATCATTACATAAAGTAACCTATCAGGGAAAGGTGTTCTTCAGCTTTGCGGAGGAAATATATAGGCTGTTTGCAGAAAGAAAAGGCCTGCCTTTAAATACACAGCCAAAGCTAGACCATATGAATCAATGGAATATTGATTATGCAACAGGCGAATATGGTGGATACTCGCTATCAAAGGTACTTTCAGGGGAAATTCCTACTAGTGAATTTAAGGGTGGAATAGTACTTGTTGGTCCATATAGTACGGGAATGCAGGACGGATATTACACACCAATTGATAATAATAAATTATTTGCAGTAGATATTCATGCAAATATTGTTCAAGGCTTAATGGAAAATAGATTTAAACAAGAAGCAGCTAGGGAAGTTCAAACTATTATTCTGCTCTTAATAATGATTATATTATTTGTATGCTTTAAAAAGATTAATATAAAGCTTTCAACATTAATATTTATTTTAACTATTGTTGGTACAGTTGTGATATCATTTTCATTTTATCGGAATGGCATGATAATCAGCATTTTCTACCCTTTGTTAGCAGAGGTTTTACTTTATATAGTATGTTTGATTAGTAATTACATAGTTGAAATACTCAGACGCAAAAAAATAACAGACAATTTTAAAAAATATGTTGCACCCCAGGTAGTTGAAACATTGGTCAAAAGCGATATTAAGGAATTAAAGCTAGGTGGAACCAATAGAGAAATTGCTGTACTTTTTGTAGACCTTCGAGGGTTCACTTCGATGTCAGAAAAGCTAAATCCAGAACAGATTGTTGAAATTCTTAATGATTATCTCAATTTAACCTCCACAGCTATTTTTAAATTTGGAGGGACCTTAGACAAATTTATCGGAGATGCAACAATGGCTATATTTAATGCACCTTTAGATTTAGAGAACTTTGCATTCAAGGCAATATGTGCGGCAGTGGAAATGATGAAAGGAGCTAATGAACTAAGTGAGAGAATCCTAGCTAAGTTTGGTACTAAAGTAAGCTTTGGAATAGGGGTTAATTACGGTACTGCAGTAGTAGGAAATATTGGGGCTACCTTTAGGATGGAATATACAGCCATTGGGGATACAGTAAATATAGCACAGAGGCTTGAAAGTAATTCAAAACCAGGACAGATTCTGATAAGCGAAAGTCTATACCAAGTAGTTAAAGACAGAGTAAATGTGACTTCTATAGGAGAGCTGGCGCTTAAAGGAAAAAGCGAGGGCATATTTACATATCAACTTGATAGTTTAGTAGATAATACAATTGAGAATATATATAAAAAATAAAATATTAAATAAAATTTAGAGAAAAGAATATAGTTATTGGGCTAGTAAAAAAATTTTTATGTAGGATGTGTAAATAATGAGACTGAATATAGAATTTTTGATGATATTGATTTTTACACACCTCATGGCTGATTATGTTTTTCAGACATCAAAGATAGCCGAGAACAAAGCAAAATCTTTTAGAGGTCTTGTAATACATGAAATAGTAGTTCTACTTGTTAGTACCATAATTCTAAGCATATATGGGTTAATTGGTTTTTTAGTGGCTGTCATAATCTCAATATCACATTTTGCTATTGATTATGTAAAGATGAAAACTAGTAAATTTTTTAGGTTTCAAACTGTAAATTACTTGATTGATCAAATGCTCCATTTTGGAGTAATTATTTTGTGTGAATATTTGTTTAGAAGCGTAGTAAATGAACCGATATTTGAATTAAAGCATGTTGGTTTTTTAGATTACGTGTTAATTATTACTTTCATGGCGACAGTAATTGTCAAAGTGGTATTAGCTGATACAAATAGGTTTAAACCGCAAAATGAGGGCTTTTTCTTAAAATATGAACGGATATTTGATTGCTTAATAATATTAGTTGTAGTTCTAACGTTTTTTAATACTTTAGTTGGAATAATTACATTAATTCTAGGTATTGTCGTATTTTACGTTGCTGAAATTAAATATTTCAAATACTCTAAAAATCAGATATTGTTAAAAACAGTATTGTATTTAATCATTGCTATCGCATTTAGGTTTCTAGTGAACTACTGATGATTGTATAATAGCTGGGAATGGTGAAGCTACATACATGGCCCAGATTGCAAGGGTTTCATCCTTTAATGAGCTATCTGATGTTTTGGTCAATGGCATCAAGATATATATATGTGGTACATTTTATTCTAAGATAATAGTACTAAATATTGACACAAAATGGATAAAGGATTAGACTGTAACTAATGGTAAGAATAATGTCGATATATGATGATTTTTATAGCTATAGAGCTTAAATATATGGTAAAGTTATTTAGTAAAGGAGGTCGAAATATGAAAAGCTATACACGCAGGATATTATCTATGATACTTGTAATATTGTTTGCTCTGACTACAACTCAGTCGGTACCATCATTTGCAGCAGAGGGAAGAACAGCAAAAATATTTGATTATAGCAACGAGGTCACTGTGACTAGAGGAAAAGTTGACTTAAAAGTTTTTAAAGGTATGAGGTTAAAAGAGGGAGATACTATCAAAACTGGTGATAACTCTAATGCATATATTGAAATTGATAGCGATAAAGTAGTTAAATTAGATTCTTCTACTATTATAACTATAAGTAATATGAGTGGCACCGATAAAAATGGGATTATAAATATTAGTCTTTCAAGTGGTAAAATATATAATGATATTAAGAAAAAGCTGACTAATAATTCTACATACAAGGTAAGAACGCCAAATGCAGTAATGGGTGTTAGAGGCACCACATTTGTTGTTGATCTTCAGTCTTTAGAGGACGATAGTAGTGAGACAGTACTGACTGTCTTTGGTGGAACTGTGGCTTTTGCGCCATCGGAGCAAGCGGATTTAAATGTACATGTTAAAATGAATCAGACAGCAAATATTAGAAATTTGACAGAAGACAAAAAACCAGTTGTAAACAATTTGCATTCTGAAGATTTAAGTACCTTTGAGCTGACAGAAATAATTAAGGATAGTAAACTAAAACAAAACATTAGGAAGCTACTAAATAAAGAAAATAAAACTCTTGAAGAGGTTCTAAAGCAGGCTGAAAAGCAGGAAAAAGAGCTGGAAAAAGAGCAGGAAAAAGAACTGAAAAAGCAGGAAAGCCAGAAAAACCAGGAAAACCAGAATCAGGAGCAAGAGGGAAGAGGAGAATCCTCCATCACAAATAATAGTGAAGCTGATGGCGATAATGCCAATGTGAATACAGGTACAAATCCAAATGCAAACGGTAGCGTGAATGCTAATGAAAATGCTAGTTCGAATCCAAGCACAAACGGTAGTACGAATGCTGGAACGAACAATAGTTCCAGTGATTCAAATAACTTAAATGATAACTCAAACAAGGGAAAAGGAACACAATAGAAATTGAGTTGATTAATATATACAAATAACAGGGGATAGTATTTTTGTAATGCTTATAACGCATTTACAAATAACTATCCCTGTTTTATTTGGTTTGAAACTAAAAAATATCCATCGTATTTATAGTAGACCTTGACATGGTTGTTTGACGAGTTTAATAAGATATATTTATTAGAATTATTAGTATATAATATAAAAATATACAAAATAGGGATTTATATGACAACAAGGATTAAATATTATCTTTTCGAGGAGATAACAGCATATGAATTGCGAGTTAAGGAAACTATATTTTTAAAGTAAAACATCAGTATTGAAGAAAGAGTGAGTATATGAATATTTCTTATTGCCACAGCAACCTTTTACTTTGTTCCATTTGAAGAAACCCTTAGACTTATTAAAAAGGCGGGTTTTGAATATATCGAACTTGATATTTATTGGAAAGGTAGTGGAAGTTGGGAAGCAGGGCAACATCTTAAAGGTATAAAGCCTAGAGAAGTATTAAAAATGGTTAGAGAAAGTGGACTCAAAATTAATACACTTCACGATATCGGCGGAGAAGTTTATAAAGATGGAGATTCTCTAATCACACCTGATACATATGAGTATTTGGAATATGGTATTGATGATATTCCATGCGTTGTATTTCATACTCCACACATAAAGACCGATAATAAGGGTTGGTGGAATAAATATAGTAGCAAGGCAGGAACAGATCTGACTTCACTTAAGGATAAAATAGTAGTTTGTATTGAAAATATGCCATATTTTGATTGCTATCAGGTACCATTAATCAATCCTAATGATATGCTTGATTTTGCCGAACAAAATGGAATTTATGTAAATATTGATACAACACATTATGCTACAGTTGGTATTGACATAATACATGCTGCAAAAGTTTTGAGAGAGCGTGTAAAAAGTATACATTTGAGTGATTTTAAAGATGGTAAAAATCATTTATACCTTGGAGAAGGTGAGTTAAAACTAAAAGAGTTTCTTACTTATTTTACACTAGATAATCTTCATGCGCTGACCATAGAGTGTAATATTCCATATGACCAGAGTAATCCTAATGTGGCGGTACTATCGATGAAAAAGGCACAGAATTATTTACAAAGCATTATTAAGTGATGTTGTTTTTCTTTACAATGATTATAAATTACGCATTTGCAACAAACCCATATTACATACTTATTTTTAATATCAGAGTAAAAATTATCTTAGGAGGTGAATTTATATGTTAATACTTTCTTCTAATGGATTTTCTTCAAAAGAACTGATTGAAGAGGTAAAAAATTATTTGCCCAAAATGACTTCAAAAGCTGCGATTATTACCACAGCGTCAATTGGTTATAAAGAAAAAGATCGACATATTCCACGATTAACAGAAGAATTGGAGTCGTTGGATTTAGCAGTTGAATATTTTGATATTGATGTTCAAGATCCTATACTATTGACTAATTATGATTTAATAGAAATAAATGGTGGAAATCCATTTTATCTTTTAAAGCAAATGAAAGTGACTAATTGTAAGCGAATCTTTGAGCAGTTGATGAAAGATAAGGTTATTGTTGGAATAAGTGCTGGGAGTGTAGTTCTTCAAAATTCTATTAAGTTAATAGCTGGGTACAGTCCTGAAATGAATCAAGATGTCAGAATTACTGATTTGTCAGGCATGGGATTAACTGAAGTAGAAATATTGCCACATTATCATAGATTTATATCTCGTTTTGAAAACTTTGAAGAACGAGCAAGACAATATGAGATGGATAATCAGTGCTCTGTAACTAGGATTGATGATGGTCAAGCACTTTTTATAACGGACAAAAAGAAATATGTTATTTAAATTTTACTCCAAATTTATTAAATAAAACTTAAAATAACGTGGAACAGTATTTTCGCTAATGCTAATAAGGCATTTGAAAAAACTGTCCCTATTTTATTTGGTTTGAAACTGTGATAAATTGGTATTAATATATAATAAGAAATACTGTGTCTGGTAATGAGTCTGACTTGAAAAGCTGGGTTAAAATAAGAAAATTGGAGAAACGCTATGTCAAATATAAAAAGAGTAATTTTAATAGTCCTAGACAGTGTGGGAATTGGAGAACTTCCTGATGCAGCTGAATATGGAGATATAGGAAGTAATACAGTTGGAAATATTGTAAAAGTAAGTGAAGGTATTGAGGTACCTAACCTAAGCAGGCTTGGAATGGGGAAGATAGCAGGTATTGACTATCTGCCAGTACCACAGAATATAGAGGGTAGCTATGGAAGAATGGCAGAGGTTTCAAAGGGAAAGGATACCATTACAGGACACTGGGAGATGGCTGGGATTCAACTTGAGTATCCATTCCCGACATATCCTCAAGGCTTTTCTAAGGAGATTCTGGAGAAGTTTGAAAAGCTGACTGGAAGAGGAGTGCTTGCTAATTGTGTAGCATCAGGAACAGAGATAATTAAAGAGTTTGGTGAAGAACACATGAAGACAGGCAAGCTCATAGTATATACGTCTGCCGACAGTGTTTTTCAGATAGCTGCGCATGAAGATATTGTTCCAATAGATGAACAGTATAGAATATGTCAAATTGCAAGAGATATGCTTCAGGGTGAGAGTATGGTTGGACGCGTCATTGCCAGACCTTTTTTGGGGCAGCCTGGTAGCTTTGCGCGTACCGCAAACCGAAGGGATTTCGCTGCTGAACCGACCTCAGATACTATTTTGGACAAAATGAAACAAAGAGGTTTGGATGTTATTGCTGTGGGCAAGATTGAAGATATTTTCTCTAAAAAAGGAATTACCGAGGCAGAGCATACCAAGAGTAATATGAATGGTGTAGATGTTACATTGGAGTATATGAAGAAACAGAACAAAGGTATCATTTTCACAAATCTAGTGGATTTTGATATGCTCTTTGGTCATAGAAATAATATCGAGGGTTACAAACAGGCTATAGAGGAGTTTGACAAACGACTCCCAGAGATAATGTCTGCGATGAGAGAAGATGACCTGCTAATTATTACAGCAGACCACGGTTGTGATCCAACCACCCCTAGTACGGACCATTCAAGAGAGCATGTTCCAGTTATTTTGTACGGGCATAACATCAAGACGGATGTAAACATAGGAACCAGAAAGACGTTCTCTGACCTTGCAAGCACTATCGCAGATATATTTGATATTGAAAATGTATTTCCAGGGGAGAGCTTCTTGAAAGCAATCTTAAAGTAAGATATAAAACTATATTAATTACGCAAAGGCATATCCAAGTATGCAAAGGCATATTCAAGTACAACAGGGTCGTTTGAAAATTTTAATTTATAAAATAAATTTGCTATTTACTCGCTCAATGTATTATTATTAACTAGCAACACTGCTACCTGAAAATAGTTCGGGAGGCATTAACTAAATAGAATTTACAGATTAAGGGAAGCAGGTTTAAGCCTGCACGGTCCCGCCGCTGTGTTGGAGGAATTCTCTAAATTAACCACTGGTTTTATTCGAGGTCTAACAAGAACTCTGTTTATACTGGGAAGGATTAGAGAGTAATGATACCTAAGTCAGAATACCTGTCTGTATTTTTACACTAAGGAACAAGTAGTAATAAAACCTGATTTTGAAGGGGAAAATAGCCACTTTGAAAATAGGAAGTTATTATTTAGTTGTTCTTAAAACTCTACGAGAGATAGGGGGGTGAAAACAATTCATTTATTTACAAATGAATTGTTTGGACAAAATAATTTTGTCCTACATTGAATTTCTGACCCCTTAAACATTTTTTGTTTGAGGGGTTTTTTGAACTGTTTTACTACACAATATTCAAGGAGGATCACAAGAATGAAAAGTACATTAAAAAATCCAAAAGTAAGAATTTTATCAGCAGTTCTTTCAATTATATTTATTATAGGTGTGTTTGGGGGATGTGGAAGTAATCTAAATAGCCAAGCAGCAAATTCCTCACAAGCGGTGGATACTGCTAGCCAAGCTAGTATTGCACAAGCTTCAGAGAACACAACAGCTACTGCGACCACTACAACGACAGAAACTACAACAACTAAGTATCCGCTAACCTTGAAGGATGCAGCAGGCACATCAGTCACCATAGCTAGTAAGCCAGCAAAAATAGTTAGCTTGCCGTTGGGAACTTGCGAAATGTTGCTGTCACTAGTGGACAAAAGTTCAATTGCTGCTATGACCAACTATGTAGATGATGTAAATGTATCAAATGTAGCAGAGGCAGCAAAGGGAGTTGGACAGAGATTGGACTCAAATGCTGAAAAAATTATAGCCTTGCAGCCTGATTTAGTATTTGTAGATTCCTGGGCTGAGCAGAATTTTATAAAGCAACTTAGAGATGCAAAATTAACGGTATTTGTATTAAATACTGTAATGAATGTTGACCAAGAAAAGGGGATGCTGAAGCTATTAGGAAACATAACTGATCAAGACTCCAAAGCAGAAGAGACTATTAGCTGGATGGATGGAAAGCTCAAGGCGGTTTCTGATAAGCTCGCAAACCTAAAAGAGGAGCAAAAGCTCTCAATACTAGATTATAGCGAAATGAGTTCAACGAGTGGTAAAGGAACAAATTTCGATGATGTAGTGACTAGAGCAGGACTTATAAACCCTGTATCAAAAGATGGTTTGGATGGATGGCCACAGCTGTCAAAAGAAATGGTGATTAAGTACAACCCAGACATTATCAGCTTGCCATCTTGGTATTATGACAATAAGGTTAACTTTAACTCATTATCCAAGTCTATAAAAGATGACAAGTCATTAGCTGGAGTTAATGCAGTAAAAAATGACAAATTAATTTCAGTACCATATAATCATCTTACAACAACATCACAATATTCAGTGCTTGGTATTGAGGATATGGCAAAGGCTGCATACCCGGATTTGTTTAAGTAAAGGAATGAAACTTAATTGGCACATTGGGTACAATGGAGGTTAAAGTGACAAAGCCAGCTTCATTTATAAAAGTAAATATACAAAAAATAGGTGTAATACCAGCAATGCTTTTAGCATTGCTGGTTGTAATGGTGGCAGGAACTGCTATCGGTGCAGTTTATGTGCCTTTTTTTGATACCTTTAAGATAATACTAAAAAACCTTGGTTTGATACACAATACTACCTTCACTGCAGGACAAGAACCTATAATATTTTTAGTCCGATTCCCGAGGGTTCTGATTGCCGCACTTGCGGGTACCGCACTCGCAGCATCAGGTACAGTAATGCAGGGTATGTTTAGAAATCCTATGGCTGACCCTGGACTACTAGGAATATCAAGCGGCGCAGGCTTGGGCGCTGTGTTAGCAATCAAGCTGGGATTAGCCGCTGCTAGCATATATTTCATGCCTATATTTGCTTTCATTGGTGCATTTTTAGCCATATTAATGATATTTTTGCTTTCATACCGCAAGGGTAAAGTACCAGTACTTACCTTGATATTATCAGGTATCGCTATCAGCACATTTATTGGTGCATTGACCAATATCGTACTTACTCTATCCTATGATTATCAAGTGAAGGAATTCCTATTTTGGTCAACGGGCGGTCTTGATGGGCGGCGCTGGGAGCATGTTCAGCTTGTGATTTTGCCCATAGTAATAAGTGTTGCACTGATGTTTGTGTACTCTAGAGACCTAAATATACTACTTATGGGTGAGGAAGAGGCAAAATCTGTTGGCCTTAATGCTGGAAGGACAAGAACAATCTTGTTAATACTTATTTCTGTTGCTACTGCAAGTAGCGTATGTGTTAGTGGGGCAATCAGCTTTGTTGGACTCATTGTACCACATATTATGAGACTAATAGTTGGACCAAATCATAAGATATTATTGCCCACCAGTGCAATAGGAGGAGCTATTTTCCTTGTAGTATGCGACTTGATCTCCAGGGTTGTAGTCATACCAAATGAAATCGGGGTAGGAATAATTACAGCACTCATTGGTGCACCTTACTTCCTCTACCTTCTTCTTAGATCAAAGAAGGAAGGAGGTATGGTACTTTGAGTACAGAAAATATTATCGAAATACAAAAACTAAACTTCGAAATTAATAGTAATAAAATACTTAATAATATCAGCCTTAGTGTGAAAACAGGTGAATTTGTAGGCCTAATAGGACCAAATGGAGCAGGAAAAACAACACTTCTAAAATGTATTAACGGCATAAACAAGGCTGATGGAGTTATAAAAATAAAGAATAAGCCAATACAAGAGTTCAGTGACAAAAAGCTAGCCACAGATGTATCCCTTATGCACCAAAATACTACCATAAGCTTTCCTTTTCCAGCAATTGAGATAGTTATGATGGGAAGATACCCTTATCTGAAAAGATTGCAGCGTGAGGGCAAGGAAGACTATAATGTTGCTAAGAAAAACATGGAATATACCGATACTAGTAAATTAGAAAATAACCCAATTACTGAAATGTCAGGTGGAGAAAGACAAAGGGTGCTATTTGCCAAGACATTAACACAAGAGACAGATGTAATATTGCTTGACGAGCCTACAGCAAGCTTGGATATTACCTATCAGGAACAGATCTTTAAGTATTCAAAGGAACGTTCAAAGCAGGGAATTACTATAATAGCAGCGATACATGACCTTAAAATTGCTGCTAGATATTGTACAAGGCTTGTTTTGATGAACGAGGGCGAGATATTAGCTGATGGTAACCCGCAGGAGGTTCTTACCACGAAGAATCTATCGCAAGTCTATGGTATAAACGCGCTTGTTTATAGAAATAGAATTACAGGCTTACTTGATATATATGTTCACAAACAGGATGACCAAAAACGATCTGAAAAAGTACATGTTATAGGTGGTGGAGGCTCTGCATCAGGTGTATTAAGAGAGCTCTACGAGCGAGGCTACTATATCTCTGCTGGTGTTTTTTCACATGGGGATAGTGATATAGGTAGCGCAGAGGTTTTCGGAATTAAGCACGTAGTTGAGAAGCCCTTTAGTGAAATATCTGACCAGCGCAATAATGAAAATATATCATTAGTTAAGAATTCTGACCTGGTGATATTATGTAATATGCCGTTTGGAAATCAGAACTTACGAAATTTAGAGTCTGCAAAATATGCACAAAGGCTCGTAATAGTAGAAGATGATTTGCCAGAGACAAGAGACTATACAAATGGGAAGGCAACTCAAATTTATAATGAACTAAAAAAGACTGCGGTTACGGTGATTACCTCTGCCCAGCTTCATGAGGTGTTATAATTTAATGCTAATTTTAAGGGATTAAAACGGAGAAAATAACTCTCGCTGATTCCAAGAATTCTGTCTATAAAATTGATGAGAGGTAGAAACATTATGAGAAAACTAATATTGGTAACAGGTGGTGCACGTAGCGGCAAGAGTACCTTTGCTGAAGAAAAAGCAAAGGAATTAGGACAAAAGGTACTTTATGTTGCTACCTCAAAGCCTATTGATGATGAGATGAAACAGAGAATAGAGAAGCACAGATCACAAAGACCTGCACAGTGGGAGACGCTTGAGGAATACAAAAATTTAGATACTGCACTGCTTAACATAATACAAGGAAAAGATGCAGTGCTATTAGACTGTATTACAATACTGGTTACAAATGTTATGCTTGATGGATGCTATGATTGGGATAACCTCACAAGAGATAAAGTAGAAGAGATTGAGAACTTGGTTCAGCATCAGATTGAAAGACTGATAAGTTTATCAAAAATGTCAGAAGTACCTTTTATTCTTGTAACAAATGAAGTTGGAATGGGTGTTGTTCCACCATCTGCTATAGGTAGAGACTTTAGAGATATTGCAGGTAGAGTCAATCAAATACTTGCAAAAGTAGCTGATGAGGTTTATTTCTGCGTTTCAGGTATACCCATGAGAATAAAGTAGTGCTAACCTAAACTGAGCAAACGTAGGGAAGCTATATCCTAGATAAAATGTTTTGCAAAGGCGTTAGCTAAGACTGTCATATTATAGTTCGGGCGTTGTATAGGGCTATCGTGCACAAGGTGATATGAAAGGTGGAATAATAATTGAAAGCGATTAAACGATTAGTACTAATGCTCCAGTTTTTCACAAGAATACCTATTAAATTAAACCTTGCTGCAAACGCTGAGGACTATGGCAAAGGACTGATTTTTGCACCTTTTGTGGGAATTATTATTGGAGCAATCTTGGCAGCAGTTTCCTATGGGCTGCTTTATCTCTTTCCAAAGCCTATGGTTGCTGTTATAGTCTTAGTGCTATACATAATCATAACTGGGGGACTTCATCTAGACGGTTTAGGAGATACCTTTGATGGAATTTATTCAAACAGATCAAAAGAGCGAATTTTAGAAATAATGAGAGATAGCAGAGTTGGAACAAATGCGGTGTTAGCTGTTGTAAGTCTTTTACTTCTAAACTATGTAGCTCTATCTCAAACAAATAGTGCATATTTTTTTCGCATAATATTACTTATGCCTATGGCCGGCAGGGTGGGCTCGCTAGTTAGCGCAGCAGTTTCCAAATATGCTAGAAGTGGGGAGGGCTTGGGAAAATCCTTTATTGATTTTTGTGGCAAAAAAGAGTTGTTCTTGGGATTACTTATATATATTGTGATTAGTTTATCAACTTTTGACTATAAATTGTGGATTGTTTTGCTTTTACCGCCGATTAGTGCCTTTGTGTTTGTAAGGGTTTTAAGCAGAAAAATAGGAGGTGCAACTGGAGATATTCTTGGAGCAGTATGTGAACTAAATCAGTGCGCATTTTTGATTTTGGCATGTACTATTCTAAGGTAGTAGCTACTACATCATAAAAATAATTATATAAAAGAAGCTATAAAGCTAATATTGACGATGCAATATTGTAATATTTGGGTACATTTGATATTATATAATTACTCGCAGAAAATGTCGATTAATATAAGCCGGGTGGTCAAAATATATAAATAATTGGTTGGTGTGAAAATGAATAATATTATCTCAAGTGTAAAAGTAACCGAAACCAAAAGAGATTGTAAAATATTAAGGATGATATGTCTTTTGGGAGGAACATTTTCTCCTTTATTCGCTGTACTATATTTGAATCTAATTACCGAATGGATATATGCTCTATTTGGGGCAATATTTTTTAGTATTGCATTTTTTTTATTATATCTACTAACTTATAAAAAGGAATCTGTTAAGAAAAACTCTTATTTTTTTACAGGCATAATTATATATATTGCAAATTCAGCCACTATAGTTTCATCTTACTATATAGGATTTTCTGTTGTGTCTGCACTGCAGATAGTGTTGCTAGCTTTTGTTATTATTTTAGTATTTAAACCAAATCACGTTATATACTATATGGCGTTTACATTAATTTGTACAACAGTAAATTTGTTTTTGATGGAAACACCTAAAATTGATCGAATAACCTTTATAGGTTTTTTTACAATGCTTAGTATTCTATCCTATTTCTATTCCAGAACAAGAATAGAACTACAATCAGCCTTAAATGAGAGTGAAGAGGATCACAGGAATTTGATTGAGATTTCTCCACAAGGTATTCTCATTTATGAGAGTGGAAAAATAGTCTATGCTAATTCTATTACCTCGAAAATATTTCGCGTATTCGAATTAAACGATCTTATTGGGAAATCCCTTCTTGATTTTGTCCATCCAGATTATATTCATGTTATTGAAAAGCAAATGGCAAGTGTATTATTAGGAGAAAAAGTAGAGACTACTGAGCAAAAATTAATTAGACAAGATGGAAAGACTATCGATGTAGAAGTTAATATTATTAATGTTAAATATAAAGGTAAGCCAGCCTTTATGAGCTTAATTACTGATATAACGGAACGTAAGTTAGCAGAAAATAAACTTGTAGAGGCTGAATCCAAGTATCGAAATTTAGTTGAGAATGCATTAGTCGGTGTATATCTAGTCCAAAATAATAGTATTATTTATGCTAATCCATATGTTGAGAGATTATTCGGATATTCAAAGGAAGAACTCTATACTATGAATATTCTTGAATTGTTAACAGACGAGGATAAAGCAAGAGTAATAAGTGAGATTGGAGTATTGAAGAATAATTTATTTGATAAAACATACGAGTATAGGATTATAAAAAAAGATGGGAGTATTATTATAATTGAAACCCATGCCAAAACATTTAATTCTAATGGAGGTAATGCACGTATTGGTACAATTGTAGATATCACGCATATACGCAAAGCAGAAGAAGAAATTAAATACATGGCTTATCATGATGCGCTGACAGGACTTCCAAACCGATATCAGTTTAATGATTATCTTAATCAGACTATAGCTGGTTTTAGAAACACTAGCAATAAAATTGGACTAATGTTCATAGACTTGGATCGCTTTAAAATAATAAACGATACAATGGGTCATAATGTCGGAGATATTATACTCCAGAAAGTATCCCAAAAACTTCTAAATTACATAAGTAGAGATGAAATTTTGTCGAGGTATGGAGGAGACGAATTCATCCTAATTCTTAAAAATACAGATTTAGAGAAGAGTTCAAATCTTGCTCAAAGAATACTTAATGAATTCAGTAATCCAATTAGCATAAATGATCAGGAATTATTTATAACAGCTAGCATAGGGATAAGCTTATATCCTGATGATGGAGACGACACAAATACATTGGTAAAAAATGCAGATGCGGCAATGTACTTAGCCAAATATTCTGGAAAAAACAATTTTAAATTTTTCTCGTCAGACCTAAATACGGAAATATGCAGAAGAATGGAACTAGAGAATGGGTTGCGTAAGGCAATAACCAATAATGAACTTATTCTCTTTTATCAGCCTCAGGTTAATTTGAGATCAGGTAAGATAACAGCAATGGAGGCTCTAATCCGGTGGCAACATCCTAAATTAGGAATGATATCCCCTCTCGAGTTTATTCCTCTAGCAGAAGAAACAGGTTTAATTAACCCCATCGGGGAGTGGGTTCTTAAAACGGCATGCAAACAAAATAAAGAGTGGCAGAGAGCTGGGTATCCCTTCGTAACTATCGCAGTTAATGTCTCTGGGCGCCAGTTCCAAGATGGAAGCTTTACTGAGATTATAAAAAGGGTACTAGAAGAGACTGAACTTGAACCATGCTATTTGGGAATTGAGATTACTGAAAGCACTATGCTTGAGATTTTTCATATAAAACAGGTAGTAAGCGATATGAGGGAGCTAGGAATTCAAATCTCTATCGATGATTTTGGAACAGGTTATTCGTCTATAAATCTTCTGAAAGATCTTAGAGTAAATAACTTGAAAGTGGATCCTTCATTCATAAAAGATATGGCAGTCAATCCACGTACAGAAGTTCTCATGAAATCCATTATTGATATGAGTCACAATTTAAACATAAATGTTATTGCTGAAGGAATTGAAGACGAAGATCAGATTTCTATGTTAAAGAGAAATGATTGCGATATGTTCCAAGGTTATCTTTTTAGCAGACCACTTCCAGCTAAAGATATTGAGAACCTATGGATTAAGAATACATAATTATCTTTTTGTATTGCAACAACAATTTAATTTTCGCTGATTGTTGACTAGGGACTTGGAATATTTTCGTAAAAAAACAAACATTATAGATTATTATAAAGTTGTAGAGCATTAAATAAAATAAAATATAATAATATTTAGTTAAGAGCATATCCTACAGTTGACAATACGTATGTAAATTTATTTAATACTAAAAGACGAAGGAGAGTGTGTACGTTATGATTAAGCCAATTAAAATTAAAAAAGTTGAAGACATCGAAAAAGTAAACGCAATAGTATCACAATACCCATATGACATATGGATACATGGAAAAAGTGGAATGGCTGATGCAAAATCAATTTTAGGTATGTTTATTCTTAAGCTAAATGAGCCATTGACATTAGTAGTACCTGATGATGTTGATTCAAGACAATTATTTAAAGAACTTCAGGATTATTTGGATATATATTAAAAGGAAAAGAGATTAACCATTGCTATGTGTAAACCTTCAACCTGATGTTTAAATGAATACATCAGGTTGAAGGTTTTTTAGTTTCATGCCTAATTTACACCTTATCTATAATGGCCTATGTATAAAAATAATGGAAAAACATTAAAAAATCATATTGACATATATTTAACAAGGGATTACAATAAAGTTGTTAAATAATTAACACATAGTTCAAAGTACCAGCATTAAGCCATATATATTTTTTGCAGAACGGCTTGAATTTAAATAAGATTGTTAAAAAAGTAACAATCTTTAAGCGGAATTAGATTTATACCGTACAAAATATTGAGTAATCGTTAAAAAAAGAATAACACTTAAAATTAATTATTAAAAAAATGGAGGGTGGTCAATTATGTCAAAGAAGAATTTGGTAGTAAATAACGTAGACACTTTGTTAGAAAAAATAGCTGAGATTAAGCAAGCACAGGAAGTATTTGCAACCTATACACAGGAGCAGGTAGATAAGATATTCTTGGCAGCAGCAATAGCAGCTAACAGGAAGAGAATTCCTCTTGCAAAAATGGCACAGACCGAAACTGGAATGGGTATAGTTGAGGACAAGGTTATTAAGAATCACTATGCATCTGAGTATATATACAATGCCTACAAAGACACGCAAACCTGTGGTGTACTCGAAAGAGATGAAGCGTTTGGTATCACAAAGATTGCTGAACCTTTGGGAGTTATTGCAGCTATAGTACCAACTACAAATCCAACTTCTACAGCTATTTTTAAAGCATTATTAGCGCTTAAAACTAGAAACGGTATAATTTTCTCACCACATCCACGAGCAAAAAATTCGACTATTGAAGCTGCAAGAATAGTACTTGAGGCAGCAGTAGCAGCAGGGGCACCAAAAGGAATTATTGGCTGGATCGATGAGCCTTCAATTGAGCTTTCTGAGAGAGTTATGAAGGAAGCAAATCTGATCCTTGCAACTGGTGGACCTGGTATGGTTAGAGCAGCATACTCCTCTGGAAGACCGGCAATTGGAGTTGGACCTGGTAATACACCAGCTATAATTGACGATAGTGCAGATATTAAAACTGCAGTTAGCTCAATTATAATTTCAAAAACTTTTGATAATGGTATGATTTGTGCTTCTGAACAATCGGTTATTGTTTTAGACAAGGTTTACAATGAGGTTAAGAAGGAATTTGCTCTCCGTGGAGCATATTTATTGAATAAAGAGGAAACCCAGAAGGTTAGAGAAGTCATCCTCATAAATGGTGCACTAAATGCAAAGATAGTTGGACAATCAGCTTATACTATTGCAAAGCTTGCGGGCTTTGAGGTTGCAGAGGATGCAAAAGTTCTAATTGGAGAGGTTGAATCTGTTGAATTGTCAGAAGCGTTTGCACATGAAAAGCTTTCTCCAGTTCTTGCAATGTATAGAGCTAAAACTTTTGATGATGCAATTACAAAGGCTGAAAAGCTTATCGCAGATGGGGGATTTGGACATACTTCATCTATATATATCGATACTGTAAACAATAAAGAAAAAATAAATAAATTTACTACTGCAATGAAAACCTGCAGAATTCTAATAAATACTCCAGCTGCACAGGGTGGAATAGGTGACCTATATAACTTTAAACTAGCTCCATCACTAACACTTGGTTGTGGTTCATGGGGTGGTAACTCCGTTTCTGAAAATGTAGGAGTTAAGCACCTTATCAATATCAAGACTGTTGCTGAGAGGAGAGAAAATATGCTTTGGTTTAGAGCTCCAGAAAAGGTTTATTTCAAGAAGGGCTGTTTAGGAGTCGCATTAAGAGAACTTAAAGATGTAATGAATAAACAGAGAGCATTTATAGTAACTGACTCCTTCTTGTATAATAGCGGGTACACAAAGGCTGTTACAGACTTGTTAGATGATATGAATATCAAGCATCACACGTTCTTTGATGTAGCTCCTGACCCAACGCTTGCATGTGCCAAACTCGGTGCTGAGGCAATGAGAGAATTCAAGCCAGATGTTATCATAGCATTAGGTGGTGGATCTGCAATGGACGCAGGAAAGATTATGTGGACCTTGTATGAACACCCAGAGGTTGATTTTCAAGACCTTGCGATGAGATTTATGGATATCAGAAAAAGAGTATACGCATTCCCTAAAATGGGTGAAAAGGCATACTTTGTTGCAATTCCGACCTCAGCAGGTACAGGTTCAGAGGTAACACCTTTTGCAGTAATTACAGATGAGCAAACTGGTGTTAAGTATCCTCTAGCTGACTATGAACTAATGCCCAAGATGGCAATAGTTGATGTAGACTTGATGATGCATATGCCAAAAAGTTTAACATCAGCATCTGGTATTGATGCATTGACACATGCAATTGAAGCTTATGGTTCAATGCTTTCCTCTGATTATACAAATGGCCTTGCTTTGCAGGCTGCTAAGAACATATTTGAATATTTACCATCTTCATATGAAAATGGTGCAAAGGATCCTGTTGCAAGGGAAAAAATGGCTAATGCCTCAACAATGGCTGGTATGGCTTTTGCAAATGCGTTCCTAGGCGTTTGTCACTCAATGGCGCATAAGCTTGGTGCCTTCCACCACCTACCACATGGTGTTGCTAATGCACTGCTTATAGGCGAGGTTATGAAGTTTAATATTGCGCAGGCGCCAGCGAAAATGGGTGCCTTCTCACAATACAAGTATCCCGAAATATTGAAGAGATATGCAGAAATTGCTTCTTTTGTTGGAATCAATGGTGTAAGTGATGAAGATAAATTCCAAAAGCTACTTGTAAAGATTGAGGAACTAAAAGCTAAAGTTGGAATACCAAAGACGATAAAAGCTACTGGTATTAATGAGGAAAAATTCCTCGCATCTTTAGATGAAATGGTTGAGCAAGCCTTTGATGATCAGTGCACAGGAGCCAATCCTAGATATCCTCTAATGAGTGAAATTAAGGAAATGTATCTCAAGGTATATTACGGAAAGCAAAAGGTTAGTGATGAAGAATTAGCTGGCTAATAAATGAACTAGTTGTATGTATATAAAAAAGCAATTGCTTATTCCTTGTGGATAGGCGATTGCTTTTTTATTTATAAAATTATGTATATACAATGGATAAATAAGTGATGTATATGACTATTTTACCAATTAATAGTGATATAATTGAAGTTAAAGAAAAAGACTAAGCAGTATGATAAATTACTGCGTTAAGGAGTAAATATTATGAGCTTTTTGGATAAAGAAAGTAAGGAACTATATTATTATTTACCAGCTCTTACAAAACGATATGATTTTGATGAGTTTTGGAAAGAAACTCTTCATAAGACACAAAGTATACCTCTAAATGCACAAATGGAATTGTATGATTATCCAAGTCCTTACGTCAAGGTATACGAAATTCGATATAATGGTTTTGATGATACTATAATACACGGTTGGTATATTATACCTACGTTTTGCCATAAAGAAAAATATCCCTGCTTAATACAATACCATGGATTTACAAATAACAGGGGAATGCCTTCTGATTTTATGGTTTGGGTAATGATGGGTATGGCAGTCATTTCGATAGACTGTCGAGAGCAAAGTGGAAAAACAGGAAACTCTGCTATCTACTCAAATGGCATGACGGGAAATGTAGTTTGCAAAGGTGTTTTAGACAAAAACGAATACTATTACCGAGCTGTGTACATGGACTGTATAAAGGCTTTAGATTTTGCAAACAGCTGTGAAGAAATTGATGATAAGAGGTTGGTAATTCATGGAGCAAGTCAAGGCGGGGCTTTGGGTATGGCGGTATGTTCACTTGATAGTAGGCCCTGGCTGGCTATGGTAGATGTTCCAAGCAATAGCAATATAGAGGCAAGAATTGAAGGCGGACATGGTGCTTTTTCCAGCATAGCTGAGTATTTGAAGAAATATCCTTATCAGTTAGAATTGGTATACGATACTTTAAGCTATTTTGACACTATGAATATGGCAGAACGCATAAAATGTAAAATATTAGCCTCTGTTGCTTTAAAAGATAATGTTTGTCCCGCCAAATGCTATTTTGCTTCATACAACCGAATAACAGCGCCAAAAGAAATTGAGATATACCCTTTTAATGGACATGAAGGTGGCCATGAGGTTCATTTGCAGGAAAAACTGAAATTTTTGAGGGATAACGGAATTTATGCATAATTTTTTAAAGTAGCCTCCAGCTTTCAAAGTATTTTTGATTATTTGTGATTTTGGAAGACTCATACGGGTATAATATATTTCATACCTTACTTCATGTAAAAGAACAATACTTAAATAAAAGGGAGACTATTTCATGAGCTTTAATTATTACATTCCAACAAGAATTTTGTTTGGAAAGGGCCAGCTTTCAAATTTGTATAAGCAGGCTTTACCTGGCAAGAAGGCATTAATTGTAACTTCATCTGGAACATCGATGAAAAAATATGGTTACCTTGGCAAACTTGAAGAGCAACTCAAAAAGGCAAATATAGAGTATGTTGTATTCGATAAAATTTTACCCAATCCAATAAAGCCACATGTCATGGAGGGAGCTCAGAGTGCAAAGGATAATGACTGTGATTTTATAATAGGCCTGGGTGGAGGTAGTAGTATAGATTCTGCAAAATCAATTGCTGTTATGGCTACAAATGACGGAGACTACTGGGATTATATTGGCGGAGGCTCAGGTAAGGCAAAGCCAGTATTAAATGATCCATTACCCGTGGTAGCGATAACAACAACAGCAGGGACAGGAACTGAGGCTGATCCTTGGACTGTAATCACAAATGATGTCAGCAATGAGAAAATAGGGTTTGGATATGATAAGACTTTCCCCGTTCTATCTATAGTAGACCCTGAATTAATGATGTCAGTACCAAAGAATTTGACTGCATATCAGGGCTTTGATGCATTATTTCATAGCACAGAGGGATATATCAATCTAATTGCAAATGAAATGAGTGATATGTATGCCTTGAAGAGTATTGAATTAATAGGTAAAAGCCTTGCAACAGCTGTTAACGAGGGCTCAAATGAAGAGGCGCGTGAAAAGGTTGCGTTGGCAAATACTATCGCAGGTATGGTTGAGTCAACCTCAGGATGTACATCAGAACACTCGTTAGAGCATGCAATGAGTGCGTTCTATCCTGAATTGCCTCATGGTGCAGGCTTGATTATAATTAGTGAAGCATACTACACTTTTTTTGCAAAATCAGGCTCATGTGACAAGAAACTTATAGATATGGCCAAGGCTCTTGGCAAAACAGATGCAAAAGAACCATTAGACTTTGTAAAGGCTTTGGTTGAGCTTCAAAAGGCATGTGGAGTGGATAAACTCAAAATGTCCGATTATGGTATCAAGTTTGAAGAAATGGATAAACTAGCCCAAAATGCAAGGCATACGATGGGTGGTCTTTTCGAATGTGATCCCGCTCAGCTTTCACATGAGGATGTAGTGGCTATATATGAAAAATCATATAGATAAACGGTTAATAGATGGCTTGCAAATCACATTTTCTTGATTTGCAAGCCTTTATCATAAATACAAAAGGGATGGGTGGAGAATTTTAAATAAGTATCTAGTCTTGCCTATAATCTCCTCTGTCAACAACGAGCTCATAGCCTATGTTTTTCATACGATTTTGCAGACAAAATCTACATTCTGCAGCTTCCTCGCCTGTGCATATTTTATTATCATACAAGGAGTATTTTTTCCTAACAGAAACTGGTGAAAGATTAGGCATTACTACATTTGCACCTGCCAAAATGCCTTTTTCACGTCCTTCTGGATTAATTGTACCAAGTGCTGTTGTAGCTGGAATTAGCGCATTCGGAAGCAACAATCGCAAAATTCCAATTAATAATAATGTTAAATCCATGCTACCAGCCGCTTCATTGAAAAATATTGTATCACTATGTGGAATAAAAGGGCCTATCCCGATCATTTCTGGACAAAACTCTTTTATAAAAATCAAATCCTCAGCTAGATTTTCCAGAGTCTGAAATGGAGAACCTACCATAAAACCTGTTCCAACTTGAAAGCCTATTTCTTTTAAATTGTAAAGGCATTGCTTTCTATTACTAAGTGAAAGATTCCGCGGATGCAGCTTCTTATAATGCTCCTCATTAGCTGTTTCATGGCGAAGTAAATATCGGTCAGCTCCTGCATTTAAATAACGCTGGTACGATTCATAGTTTCTTTCTCCAATTGAAAGGGTAATGGCACAGTCGGAGTACTCAGTCTTAATTTTCTTAAGAAGCTCTACTATATCATCATCAGAATAGAAGCCATCCTCACCGCCCTGTAAAACAAAGGTACGAAAACCTAACTCATATCCTGATTTGCAGCAGGATAGAATTTCATCAGTACTCAGTCTATAACGATCTGCATGGACGTTGCTATTACCAATACCACAATAATAACAGTTATTTTTGCAATAGTTCGTAAACTCGATTAAGCCTCTTGTATATATAGAATTTCCAAAATGCTTTAATGCAACTTGGCGTGATTTTTCAAATAAATATTCACTAGTATCAGTATCAAAATGTTGGAGTAAATAAAGGAGCTCATCTTTTTCCAAATTTTGAGTTGCATATAGTTTGTCAATCAGGGTTTTCATTTTGTACCTCCTATATTACTTAAAATTTTAGAATGTTTAGACATAAACTATAGCATATTTTAAGACCTAGGTAAAGCAAGGTGTAGGAGTTTAGTTGCATCCATTCTCAAGATGGCTTTCGACAATATTAATTATAGTTTCTACATCAGCAAGTGCGCCTTTGCCCACATCACCACAGGCCAAAAGTCCTTCCTTTGGTTCAACAAAATGGTAGCCATACTCAGTAAGCGTATCTATATTTCGTTGTACTAGTGCATTATTGTACATGTTGGTATTCATAGCAGGACAAATATAGATAGGAACATTGTTCATAGCCATCACTACTGTTGTCAACATATCATCTGCAATGCCATTTGCTAGCTTTCCTATTATATTTGCTGTTGCTGGGGCAATTAAACATAAATCTGCTTTCTTGGCAAGTGAGATATGCTTTATTTCACTAGGAGTAAACTCCTCGAACATATCATAGTACACTCTATTTTTAGTAAGTGTTTGGAAGGTGAGCGGAGTAATAAACTCTCGAGCACTTTTTGTCAAAATCACATCAACATTATAACCATGCTTGGTCAGAATATTTGAAATATCTGCAGCCTTATACGCCGCAATACTTCCCGTAACACCTAAAATAATATTTTTCAAAATAATGCCCTACCTTTATTTAATCGATATTTAAGATTCGGACGGCAGCGGATACTCGTCTTGAAGGTTATAACTCTGTTTACAATAATGCTTATTTTTGCTCATTCATATGTTTTGTATTCTCTAGAATGTCAATAACCCTTGCTGTAATAGCCTCTGCTATCTGAAACTTAGTTTCTAGTCTTTCATATGTTTTTTCAAAAGAAATCAAATATCCCACATGTTTATCTTCTGTAATTTGAGCCAAGTCATTGGCAAGCACTAAATCACAACTATTTTTTTCAAGTAAGCTATAGCCTGTATCAATTAAAGTTTCCAAACTTACATTGCTAAGTAACTTGAAGCCCACTAAGATTGTTTTAGGTTGAAGCACCTTTATTGTACTGATTACCTTCGGTGTTTTCTTCATCACAATAATTAAGTCATCGATATCTGAACTAATTTTGTTGGTGTTTGACTTTATAGTGCTTGTTTTATCAAAAGCGCTATCCACAATTTTTGCTGCCAATTTTACAGGAGAATAGTCCTTTTCTGCTTCTTGCATCAAGCATGTTGAGATGGTATTTGCGACATTACTTTTTGTGGTGAGAGAACTAACGGCATAGTCGCTCACTGCCATTGAGTGAATTACTACAGTTATCTGCTCCATTGATAATATTCTTTCAACTTGTGTGACAAGCTCATTTACGCCACCTATTCTAATTATATCAATTTTATCCGATAGAGGGACAACTGCATTTTGTCCGCAGATATAAAATATCTTCTCAATAGAAAGATTATCAGATTTTATAAAAGCTTCTGCAATTGCTTGACCTAATTTACCAGTTGAATTATTTGAAATTGCCCTAACATCATCAATTTTTTCTACAGTTCCACCTGCGGTGATTAATACTTTCAATATTGTTTCACACCCTTATATTAAAATAGGACATGGAATCTCATGACTAAAGTTTTCATTTTTAAAATAATGCAATATCTAATGCAATATCTAATGCAATATCTAATTCAATATCATAAACTACTTAACTATTAATTGTATATTTTACTATTATATATATAATAATTCAACCATTTGCCAGCTGACCGTATTTAGTTTGTTGCATGCCTCGATTAAAAAATTATTTTCCACTTTTAATGGGGATGTAGACAGAATCCTGGACCTGATAATGATAAAATATCAGGGGAGGCATGTCATGTACTTCAATTGAGCAAAGAATTAAAGCAGCAGAATTCACTATTGTGATTGAAATTTTATTAAAAAGGCAGAAGCAAGCCATAAAAGCCTTGCTTCTGCCTAATAAAGTATTTTTATTAACCAAGTATAGTCCAGGGACCGCTTAAACAACATGAACCAAACATACTATTCAGCGAATAATGGTGTCGAGAGATATCTTTCACCTGTGTCTGGAAGTAAAACAACTATAGTTTTACCAGCGTTTTCAGGACGTTTTGCTAGCTCAGTTGCTGCCCATACTGCCGCACCAGAGGAAATACCTATCAATAAGCCTTCTACCTTGGAAAGCTCTCTACCAGACGCAAATGCATCATCATTTTCAACGGTTATGATTTCGTCATAAATCTTTGTATTTAGTGTATCAGGTACAAAACCTGCACCAATACCTTGAATCTTGTGTGGACCAGGAGTTCCCTTAGAAAGAACTGGTGAGCCAGCAGGTTCAACTGCTACTATCTTTACATTAGGATTCTTGGACTTCAAATATTCACCGACACCAGTAATTGTTCCTCCTGTACCAATACCTGCAACGAAAATATCAACTTTTCCATCAGTGTCATCCCAGATTTCAGGGCCTGTTGTTGCTTTGTGTACTGCTGGATTAGCTGGATTTACAAACTGGCCTGGGATAAAGCTGTTTGGTGTTTCTGCAGCAAGCTCTTCAGCTCTTGCGATAGCACCCTTCATACCTTTAGCACCCTCTGTCAAAACAAGCTCTGCACCATATGCTTTTAGAAGATTTCTGCGTTCAACGCTCATTGTTTCAGGCATAGTGAGGATAATTTTGTAGCCTCTAGCAGCTGCAACAGATGCTAGTCCGATACCTGTATTTCCGCTAGTTGGTTCGATAATAACTGAACCCTCTTTGAGTAAGCCTCTTGCTTCTGCATCATCAACCATTGCCTTGGCAATCCTATCTTTTACGCTTCCTGCTGGATTGAAGTATTCCAATTTTGCAACAATAGTTGCCTTCAGACTGTGCTTTTGTTCATAATTTGATAGCTCAAGTAGTGGTGTTCTTCCGATTAAATCTGTGAGACTCTTATAAATTTTTGACATGTTAATACACTCCTTTATTATTAGTTATTTATTTAAAGTTGTTTGTTTATACAGATACTGTTTGTTTTAAGCATTTTCTATGATGTATATGTAATTTCATATATTTCATATATACTTAGTATGCTTTAATTATAATTCAACTGTTCAAAAATGTCAACAGGTTTAATAAAAAAATATACTTATCATATATGTATAGTATGATATTGACTTTAAATTATATGCAAGTTAATATATAATTTAAATAGAAACAATAATTTAATTAAACCAAGTTTAAATATAATTTATGTTAGTTAGTTGTTCTATGTATAGAATTTAATTTATGTTAGTTAGTTGTTCTATGTATAGAATTTAATTTTTAAAATTATAATTAAGGTAATTAGTCATAATTTTATTAATCTAAATAGATATATATACCAGTCTTACGACTATTATAGGTTGTAACTGCGGACGTTGAATAATGAAGTTAGAAGGAAGGAGAGTATGATATGCATTTAATTATGTCGATATCATACAAGGCTAATATGAAATATAATTTTGATGAAATAATAGATAGGAAAAATACAAATTCTCTGAAATATGATTTTGCAAAGAAGAGAGGCAAACCAGAAGATGTCATCCCACTTTGGGTTGCTGACATGGATTTTAGAACACCTCCAGAGGTGACAGAAGCTCTTGTGAAAGCAAGTCAGCATGGTATATTTGGATACTCTGACACAAATCATGATTACTTTTCTACATTGCAAAAATGGTACGCTGAAAGGTTTAAGTGGGATATCCAGCCTTCCTGGCTTGTAAAAACGCCGGGAATTGTATTTGCTATTGCTATGGCTATCCGAGCTTTTACTAATAAAGGTGATGGTGTTATTATTCAAACGCCTGTATATTATCCTTTTTCTGAAACTGTTTTAGCTAATGAACGTTTGCTAGTGAATAATTCATTAGTGTATGAAAATCATGCCTACCATATAGATTTTGATGATTTTGAAGCTAAAGTGATAGCAAATAATGTAAAGCTATTCGTGCTATGTAATCCACATAATCCTGTAGGTAGAGTTTGGACGAGAGAGGAACTTGTTATATTAGGTGATATCTGCGTAAAGCATGGCGTAATTGTGGTTTCTGATGAAATTCATGCTGATTTTATTTACGAGGGCTATAAGCATACAATCTTTGCAAATCTGAAGCCAGAATATTTGGATATTACCATAACCTGCACTGCACCAAGCAAAACCTTTAATCTAGCAGGTCTACAGGTTTCAAATATCTTCGTTGCAAATAGAGACATGAGGAAAAAGATAGAAGTAGAAATTGAAAAAAGTGGATATAGTCAGTTAAATACAATGGGGCTTGTGGCATGTAAAGCAGCATATGATCATGGTAAGGAGTGGCTTGAGCAGCTTAAAAGGTACCTTGCTGGAAATTTAATGGTAGTTAGAAACTTTCTTTTAGAGAGAATGCCGCAGATCAAAATGGTAGAACCAGAAGGAACATATCTTGTTTGGCTAGATTTTAAGTCGCTGAAATTATCAGAAGAGGAGCTTGATAGTTTGATTGTTAATGAAGCTAAGCTCTGGCTAGATAGGGGTGTTATGTTTGGTGACGTAGGCAACGGATTTCAGAGGATTAACATTGCATGTCCGAGAATAATTTTGGAAAAGGCTTTATTACAGCTTGAGAAAGCTGTAAATAGCTATTCCTAAGTTAGTGGATAGAAAACTAATTTATAGAGGTAGGCATTTAACAATGACAAAAATAAAGAAGAGGTACTAATATGAATCATATTTCACGAGACCAAGCTTGGTCGTTGCTCACAGAATATAATAAGGACTCTTTTCATTTAAAGCATGCTCAGATTGTAGAAGGGACTATGAGATATTTCGCAAAACTATTGGGGTATGAGCAGGAAGAGGACTTCTGGGGAATTGTAGGTTTACTTCACGACTTGGATTTTGAGCAGTATCCAGAGGAGCACTGCATAAAGCAGCAGGAAATTATGGCTCAAAGGGGTATTGATCCTGCCGTTATCCGTGCCACTGCGAGTCATGGCTATGCACTAACTGTTGATATAAAGCCCCAGCACCAAATGGAAAAGGTGCTTTATGCTGCTGATGAACTTACAGGGCTTATTGGTGCAGTTGCGCTTATGCGCCCATCAAAAAGTGTAGCTGATTTGGAAGCAAAATCAGTTAAGAAGAAGTATAAGAATGCGAACTTTGCAGCAGGCTGCTCTAGAGAGGTTATTGAGCGCGGCGTAGAAATGCTTGGATGGAAGCTAGATTATTTAATTGAGCAAACTATTTTGGCGATGCGCACATGCGAGGTTGTAGACTGAAAGTAGATAATGAAAAGCTGAAAATATAAATTGGACACTTAAGTAGTTAAAAATAGAAAGTGAATTATTAAGGTAAGGCGACTTACAGCCGCCTATATTCAAGTGATTAATAAGCCGAGAGACTTCCGATAAGGGGAAGTCTCTCGGCTTGTTTTGTACAACGTTTTTTAGTGTTATGTAAAATATAGACACAATAGCTATAAATTTTGTTTCTATATATTCATAAGCCTACATTTCAAGGCATATATATACACTGTAGACTGACCGTGTAGATTTTTTACTTTAGAAAAGTATAAGTGCAACTAGGCTTCCACCAGCGCTTTACGCTTGGTGCAAGCCAAGTTTTCTTTATCACAAGCCAAGTTTTCTATAGCGAGTATTACTTGCTTAAAGAATATATATACGAATGCATTAAATATTGCCTTATTAAAGGGGGGTATATGGTTGAAGGAATATATAGAAGAGCGAGTTTTGGAACTCGCGAATTATATTATCGACAAAAAGACAACAGTGCGATATGCTGCTAAGAAATTTGGGATATCGAAGTCCACCGTACACAAGGATGTAACTGAAAGACTAGAGAAAATCAATCCTTCATTAATGGATGACGTAAGGGTTATACTCGAGGAGAATAAGGCAGAGAGGCATATACGTGGTGGTGAAGCCACCAAAGCAAAATACCAAATAAAGTAAATGCACATATGATTATTTTGAATGAAAAATTGAGTAACTAATTAAGGATGAAAATTGAAAGCTGGGGAAACCTGGCTTTTTTGAGTTTGAATGGGGAGAGTTCAGACAATTTTTAGGTAGCTAAGGAATATTATCACGAATTTATATCCATTTTTAACCGAAGAGAATTCTAAAGTATGATACTTGCCCTAAAGACTCCATCTTCTGCAGTGAAGGAATACACTCCGCCGTATGTTTGTACTATTGCTGCAATGCTTTTGGTGCCAAGTCCATGATTTTCCTCGGTGCTTATCGGCATGTCGTTAACAAATATGATAGTTCCTTCGTAGCTGTTGGTGATTTGTATGAAGAGCTTATCGTTTTTTGTTTTGCAGACGATTTTTATGGTTTTGTCTTTTGAGTTCGAAATGTGCCTACAGGCATTCATAGCATTTTCAAAGGCATTTGCAAAAATAATGCAAAGGTCCATATCAGTTACGGCGTTTTTGTCCGGGAGATCAATCTGGGTTTCAACTTCAATTTGTTCATTCTTAGCCTTTGCAATATAGGAATATAGAATCAAATTGACCGTGTAATTGCTGCAATATATTTCAACCGTAGTGCTCTCGATGGCTTTTTCGACCTCTGTAATATATTTTTGTGCGGCTACCCTGTTGTTGTCATCGAGATAGGCACTTATCAAATTCAAATGGTGTCGCATATCGTGGCGGTAAATGATTGTTTTTTCTTGTGAGTCTTTCAATTCTTCCAAATGCATCTGTGCTGCGGCCACCTGCATTTGTAATAAATTCTGTTCATTTTGCAGGGTGAGCTGTTCCCTGGTTTGTTTGAAAAATTGTAGAATTAGTAGATATGCTGCAAAAGTTAAAATAAGTAGCAACACACAGGACACAAAAGTCCGAGGCTCTAAATTTAATTTGTCTAAATTATACTTGCTGATTAAATAAAGAAGCAGAGTATATGAAAGTGGTATAGTGCAAAATCCGAACCAGCCTTTATCTGAGTTTCGTAGCATATAAATAAAGGAAGGACGTAAATATTTATAAACAAAGAACCACAGTGGGATATAAATTATATAGCATGCAACATTTATAGCTGACCTATTAAAATCAAAAAAATACGAAATAATAATCCCCATCATAGAAACGGACAAGGATATAGCAACAAGTGTCAAATGAACAAAAAATACCTTTATAAATTTGAACCTTGATACAAACACAAAGGCTAAAAATGCCGGAAGTTGAACAAGAAGGGGATATAATTCCATAAAAGTTGTGTACCCAAAATTTAGCAGAACAAGCCCATCTAAAATTAGTACGACGGACACGTACAGCCAAAACAGATAGAGATTCTTCTTGTGTTTAATTTCACAATCCAAAAGCACATACATCATGCTAATAGCGAAAATAAGGGTAAGAAAAGATTTTATATAATCCAGCACGCTTTTTACCTCCCATTAATCTTCCACTTAAAAGTAATAATTGACATATGACTGTTTTAAATCTTTGAAAGCTTATGTACCTAATTTTATCAAATATTTCATATAAATCATACCATAAAAGATACAAAAAGGCCTAAAGTTATATTTTGCGAGTAAAAACGACATTCCATGCGATTCAAAAACAAAGATTAAATGAATGTAGAATACAAACTGAAGAGATTTTCAAATGAGCTTATTGGCTACATACTATAAAGTAATTATTTTGGTGCTATTTCATGACAAAAAAAGGTCGATTCATGCAAGTGACGTCTTTTAATGTATAAATTTGCTATGATGTTAGTACGAGTTAATGATAAATTAAAAAAATAGAAAGGAGAATGTTGATTATGAAAACCCCATTTTTACTCACTCTCGCATTGGTTATTATACTTAGCCTTGCTGCCTGTGTCGGAGAAGCTGATACCACTATTGCATCAAGCAGCACTATCGAATCAAGCGAGCCAACTAAATCACAGGTTTTGGTTAATGCAACCACAGAACAAGGCGTTAGCCTGAAGCTTCCAAGTGATATGTGACTCCAGAGAATCAATGGACAGATTGCTTATGTTAACACCGAAACAGGTGATAGTGCAGTGGCTCAGGTATCAGAAATTGGTGAAAGCCCACTTTCTATATGGACAGAGGTAATGGTTTCAGATACATACAAACTGAAATATGATGATGTTGTAATTAAAAGCTTTGAAAATGGTAAACAAATCAATGGTAAAGAATCTGTTGTGTCTAAGTTAACGTTAACGACTCCAAAGGGCAACGCTATTACAATGGCATTAGTTATGGTTACTGATGGCAATAAGAATTATGTTGTGAATTTCACTTATGGAAGTGATAATACAGAAGGCTCGCTTGCAAAAAATCTACAAGCATGTATTGACAGTATAACTATTAAAGTCGACGAATCAACTGAAACCGCTGGAGCAAGCCAAGGTAAATAGAAATAAAACTGCAAAAAAGAGAGATGACTTTTCTATCTTATTTTAAAATATCAAAGGAGAATTTTTATGAAAAAAATTAAATATTTAGTACTTGCACTATCCTTATCATTAATGATTGTATCCCTCACCGCATGTGGTAACCCTGCAAAAGACGATTTTAAAGAATATGTGAACAATAATTTAAATACAACATTTATACTTGATAATAATGATATCGTGAAAACTTACACAGAGGCAATAAAATCTCAAGATGAAAAGATTATAATAAAGGCGTTATCAGAAACACTTCCCACAAAGAACAGTGCATTACTTGAAAAAATGAAAGCTTACACGCCAAAAACTACTGAAGTTCAAGAATTTCATAACATTTATATTAAGGCTGTCGAAATTAGAAAGGAAGGCTATGCTCTAATGCTTGAAGCTTTAACCACTAAAGTTTCTGATGAATCAGCAACAGATATTGCACTTACTAAGTTAGGTGAATCTGATACCAAATTTGCAGAATTTGAAACAAAGCGTGGTTCCATGATGAAGGATTTTGGTCTTGTTAATGCTGAGAAATAATTGACTTAAACCATATGGTTATCATTTACTAACAAGGAGAATTAAATATGCGTAAGTTTAAAAGTACAGCTCTAATTTTAGCAGTATTTATGTGTATCGGGCTATTTAACGCACCAGCCATTGAGGCGACAACTCCAATTGCACCATATACCATTTTGGTATATATGGTAGGTTCGGACCTGGAAAGCGGTAGTGGCGCAGCAAGCAACGATTTGATCGAAATGGCGGCAGTTGGTTCAACAAAGAATGTTAACGTTTTGGTCGAAACCGGAGGATCAAAGAAGTGGAATATAGCTATGATAAGTAACAAAGTAAACCAACGTTGGCTTGTTCAGAAGGAAGACCTCAAGCTGGTAAAAAATGACTTGGGAAACCGTAGTATGGGTAAACAGAGTACGTTTCAGGACTTCCTTACATGGGGAGTAAAAAACTATCCTGCAAAGAAGTATGCTGTAATATTGTGGGATCACGGTTCTGGTGCTCAAGGATTTGGATACGATGAAAACAATCTAGGCGATCCAAGTCTAACTATTAACGAAATAAAAGGTGCATTGAAAGCTGCAACTGCTGTCAGTAAACAGAAATTTGAGCTAGTTGGGTTTGATGCTTGCCTGATGGGAAACATCGAGACTGCAACAGGATTAAAGGACTATGCTTCATATATGGTCGCTTCCGAGGAGCTTGAGCCTGGTCATGGCTGGGACTACACATCAGCATTGCAAGCCTTGAACAAGAAATCAACAGCTACAGGTGCTGAATTTGGAAAGGCAATAGCAGACGGTTATAAAAACCAAGCAACGGTAGAAGGTACAGTTAGCCAAATTACCCTATCAGTAGTTAATCTTGCAAAAGTTAATGAAGTTAATACTGCACTGGAGAAATTTATAAAGAAAGCTAGCAATGATATAAAGGATCCTGAAAGAATTATTGCAGTTTCAAAAGCAAGAAGTAAGTCTGAGGACTATGGAGATGCAGGCGCACATGGTGGTAGCACCGACATGGCCGACATCTATGACATTGCAAATAATCTTAAGAGCACTTATCCAACTGAAGCAAATGAGTTGATGAAAAGTATCAAGGCTTGTATTACCTACAAGGTCACCAGTGATGCAAAGCCAAACGCTAATGGATTATCTGTTTACTTTCCTTGCAAGGATAAGGATAACTTTAAGGCCACTTTAAAGGAATATCAAAACACCGGATATACCAAAAGCTATCAGCAGTTTCTTGCTACATACGTTGACAAGATTTTAGCAGATAAAACACCTATTCAGTTGGCACAAGCTGACCCGAATGCAGGTGGAGAAGATTCACAGAGCCTATTTGAGATACAGATAGCACAAGAGGATATAGGCAATATAAATGAGCTTTATTCTGTGTTGGCAATGCCATGTGATGAAGAAGGTAATACAAATATGTTCCTGGGTATGGATATGGATGTTCAGTTGGATCCTACCACTGGTATAGTAAAGGATAATTTCACAGGGACTTGGACGACACTTGGAGGCCAATTTGTGTCCATGTATATTGAAACAGTTGGGGATGGTTATGTTACCTATACCATACCAGCTAAGCTCAATGGAGAATCGGTGGATATAAAGGTTTTGTATAGTGAAGAATACCCTGAAGGAGTAGTTTTGGGTGCATGGAGAGGTATTGATGAGAAAACAGGTATGCCGGATAAAGATATTATTGATATATGCACAGGAGATACCATTATTCCTCAATACTACTTTTATGGTTCAATAGATGATGAGGGTGGTTATGTTGATGGATATGTTGATGGTGGTGCTTTTGTAGTAGGAGATGAACTCAAACTTGAGGTAACTGAACTACCAGAAGATAAATACCTTTATGGTTTCTACATGACAGACAATGCACAAAACGAATCCTATTCAGACTTTGTTACTCTTACAATCAAAGATGGTATGATAAGCGTTGGAGAATAGAATATTTCAGTAGTAACAAAGTGGGGGTGTTGCAGAACTAACTGAGTAAATTAGTTTTGCAATACCCCCTGAAGTATGACTGGCCTGGTGGTATAATTACACAGATAGAATCATCGGAATTTAGATGAAGTAGAATAAAGTTATGGAGGTTATTATGAGATTTATATATACAGTCATGTTTGCTGTAATTATTGTTATTAGTTTTTCTGGATGTAAAAGTGACCTGGCATCGAATAAGGAGAATAGTGAAGGTTCGATTTATTCTGCAAGTAATACAAAAGAAGAAGTAACAATAAAAACTTCTTATGAAAAACCTTTATCATTAAAAGATAAGAATACTATTTTTCTTGACGGGTTACAGGCAGGAGAAGAATATATTGAAGTGATTGTTAACGGAGAAATACTTAATTTTGAGCAAATAGCATTAATCTGGGACGAAAGTAAAAATGTATTAAAGGAGAAAGAAACAGTAAAAAGCATTAAAAAACTTAAAAACCAAACGCTTGTGATTGGCACCTATCAACCTGAAGGGATACCATCGGAAAAGATAAAATGGAAAAGCAGAACAGGAAAGACCTATGAATACATAATTGCAGAAACATCCCTAGGTGATACCGATAATAATATTACGAAGTTTGAAATGAAATAAGACGTTCATATACGGTTCTATAAGATACTGGGGTGAAAGTCAAGACCTCGTGGGTAGAGCCGAACTAGACTCACCTACGGGGACATTACATTAGGTTCTCAGCTCCTTAAATGCAAAGGCTATGTAAGCCGACTTTACAGTACTATAATTAGCTTTTGCCATTTGTACTAAGGCAAGCGACCGCATTTTAATTTCCCTTTGGTTTAGAGTATCTATATGAGACATATTAATGATATATGAACGATGAGGCTTTATAAAGCATGGACTGGAGAGTAGCTCATTTTCAAGTTCTGACATAGACCCAACAGCCTCTATAATCGAGCCATCAGTTAAATGATAGAGTAAGGTTCTGCCAATAACCTCTGCAAACTCTAACTTGTTTATGTAAACTCTGATCAGCCCAGTTTTGCTTTTTACTAAAAAACTCGTACCTTCATGGCTTTCCATTTCAGAAATCACCTTATCTAAAATGATAAACAGCTTGTCTTTCCATAAAGGCTTTAGTGCATAATAATAAGCCCCAACTGAATAAGACTCAACGGCAAACTCGGGAGAAGAGGTCGAAAATATAATTTTAATATCTTGATTGAACTGCCGTATTTCCTTCGCCGCATCCATACCTGTCATAAATGGCATAAGAATATCTAATAGCACCAATTGATATTGCTGTCCACTCTCCATTGCTGCAATTAAGTCCGCAGCACCAGTAAAGGCGGTATATTCAATTTTATGTTTATCCCTTTGCAAAACTTTATAGCTGTTTATAATGGAAACCATATTTGAAAGATCTGCTATATTATCATCGCAAATAGCTATTCTCAACATAAAAAACGCTCCTGTTATTATACTTTTACATACGAATTATACCATAAAGTGATATTCTTATGTGGTTATTTCATGACGTAAAAAGGCCGATTCATGCAAATGGCATTTTTACATGGGAAAAATTGCTATGATGTTATAGAGGGTTTTTACTCCTCTGAATCTTAGATATCGGATAAACAATATATGGAGGGAATTTATGCTTTATATAATTTCATTTGGAGGCATTGTTGTGGCACTTGTTTTTTGGATAATTTCAGTGCAACGTTCCTTTGTGGCATTGGATGAAAACATTAATAATGCCCTGTTACAAATTGATGTTCAGCTATCCTCACGATGGGATTCGTTAACTTCCCTTTTGGATTTAACCAAAGGGTATTCATCTCATGAATACGAAACTATGACAGAAACCATTAAAGCAAGACGCTCTATCACAAGGGACTCTTCGACTAGTGATATAACACAACAGGGAAATATTATTGAAGAAATTATGAGAAAAATCATGGCGGTGGCAGAAAGCTATCGTGATTTGAAGGAGGATAAGAACTACATTAAAACTTTGGATGCTGTTAATCAATATGAAAACATGTTGTGTACCAGTAGGCTGATTTACAACGATAGTGTGACAACGTTAAATCGTGCCATCCATATGTTCCCTGCATCTATGATAGCAGGTATTATCGGATTTGCACAGCGAGCTTATTTAGAGACAGTGGATGATAAACCAAGTATGCCGAGTATGAAGTAACACTTGCAATGGTTATGACATAATGATAAAAGTCAGAAGAAGGGGCGTTAAACATTTAAATTTATAAGGATATTCAATTTTTTATTTAAATACTTTAATGTTTTTTTAAGTTTGGTACAGTATAATAATCTTACAAGGATTTTTTTAAGGAGATGGCAATTAACGATGACTCTTGAAAACGGATTGGAAAAATGTAATTGCAAGAAAAAGAAATGTGAACGCCATGGCAAATGTAAAGAGTGTATTGAACATCATACTAAAAATCCCAAATACCTCCCCTATTGTAAACGGGGAAAATCTGGCACATTAGATATATTTAAGAGGAAAGGGTAGCTATACGAATATAATAGAATTTCCTATAAATATTAATACTAGAGTAGAAACATATAAAACTTTTGAGGAGGAATGGTTTTGAAAGTATTAGCTATTAACGGAAGTCCCCATAAAGAGGGGTGTACTTATACTGCAATAAGACTTTTAGCCGATGAATTAGAGAAACAAAATATTGAAGTGGAGATAATTCATATTGGAACTAAGCCTATTAGGGGATGTACTGCTTGTAATGCATGCTTCAAAATGGATGATAGAAAATGTATATTCAATGATGATGATATTGTAAATGAATGCATAGAAAAAAGTAAAGAGGTAGACGGTATAATAATAGGCTCACCTGTACATTATTCAGGTATTGCTGGATCTATGAAGTCGTTTTTAGATAGATTTTTTTATGCAGGTGCTCATTTGCAATATAAGGTTGGTGTTGCAGTTGCTTCACTACGACGTTCAGGAGGGGTAGATACCTTCCATCAGTTAAATAACTATTTTAATCTTGCTAATGTGGTAATAACTCCATCACATTATTGGAATGTAATCCATGGCTCAAATGCTCAAGAGGTTATGCAGGATAAAGAAGGCGTTCAAATAATGAAGACTCTTGGACAAAACATGGCATGGTTATTGAAATCACTTGATAACAGCAAAGATAAGATCTCATTACCTGAAAAAGAACAGCGTGTATGGACAAATTTTATTAGGTAGATAGCCTGGTATTATGTTCTTAATTACTGGACTAATTACGGGATTAATTAAAAAAGTACTTGAAATTATATATAAAATACCTGTAGGCAGGACACAATACAAAGTGTTCCAGCTACAGGTATTTTTATACATTTATAAATAACTATAAGATGGTTTAAGTCTTTTTAATGAACTCGATTTTACATTTAGGACAGATGATACGTATCTTTCCCTTGCCTTTAGGTACTCTAACTGACTGCTTGCAACTAGGACAACTGTAATATTTATGGGATTTAGAATCCTTTATTCTATTCTGCTTTTTGTTAAGCCAAGAAGCTATTGGTTTCCAAATTTTCAGAAATTTTTTGTTTTCTTCCATGCGCCGTGTTGTGTTTTTTGACAAGGTTCTAAATAAGAAAACTATAAAAGGAATATATAAAACATAACTCATCACAGTTGAAGGAAAGAAAAATAAAACTATCGAAAGTAGTAATGAAATAAAAAGTAATGCTACTGATAGTTGATCAGGACCGTATCTTCCAATCATAAATTTTCTTAACCAATTCATAAAATACTCCTCCAAGCCGATAGTGGCAATAAATTCTAATAAAATAATCATTATATCTATTTTAGTAGTGTTAGGGTTAATATGCAATATTATTAATTTAATTTCTCAAGAAAAAGAAATTATAACATTATATTATGCATTTTGTTAAGAATAAGAAAGTATGACATTATATAAAATACGTTCCCTGTTGCTTGAATTTAGCAACCCAATATGTTAAAATATTATCAATATCTCTGAGTTTAAAGCTAAGGACTTGTTTCCTAAGTGCTGAGGACAAAGAAATTATGAAATTAATCGTTCTGATATGCATGAGGGTTAGTCCCGAATGGTAAGACGGTCTATAAGGTTGAATTTACAGTGACCCTGTGCCGTTTTGTGCATGGGGTTTATTTGTTTTTAGATATTATGTGAAAGGAGAAACATACGATGGAAAATAGAATTGCATTGATTGGAATTATCGTCGATGATTTAACCGCAACAGAAAAGTTAAACAGTATTTTGCATGAATTCGGGCAGTATATAGTGGGCAGAATGGGGATTCCTTATCGTGAGAAGGGGGTATGCATTATTAGTGTAGTAGTAGATGCACCCAATGATGTAATAAGCTCACTATCAGGAAAGCTTGGAATGGTGCCTGGAGCTAATATTAAGACTGTATACTCTAAGGCGTAAAATATTGTTAGTAACCATATGCAGTTTAAAATCTATTTGGTATAACTGGAGGCTCAAAAATTATGTATAATAGTAAATCAAAAATAGCTACTGAGTTTATTGATGATGAAGAAATATTGAAGACACTCGAATATGCAAGTCAGAATAAAGAAAATAGGGTTTTAATAGATGGAATATTAGAGAAAGCAAAGGATAATAAGGGCTTAACTTACAAAGAGGCCGCTGTTCTTTTGGAATGTGAGCTAGATGATGTAAAAGAAAAGATGTTTGCATTGGCAGAGCAAATAAAGAAGAGTTTTTACGGAAATAGAATAGTTATGTTCGCTCCACTATATCTCTCGAATTACTGTGTAAATGAATGCCGATATTGCCCATATCATGGGTCAAATAAACATATTGCACGAAAGCAGCTATCTCAAGAGGATATTGTAAAGGAAGTAACGGCTTTACAAGATATGGGACATAAGCGTTTGGCGCTTGAAACAGGGGAAGACCCTGAAAACTGTCCAATCGAATATGTACTGGAAAGCATTAAAACAATTTATAGTATAAAACACAAAAACGGTGCTATTCGCCGTGTTAATGTCAATATCGCAGCAACAACGGTTGAGAATTATAAAAAGCTCAAGGATGCCGGAATTGGAACATATATTTTATTCCAAGAAACCTATCACAAGCAAACATATGAATACCTCCATCCGAAGGGACCAAAACATAATTATGCCTATCACACCGAAGCAATGGACAGAGCAATGGACGGTGGCATTGACGATGTAGGTCTAGGCGTATTGTTTGGATTAAACCTTTATAAATATGATTTTGTTGGCCTATTAATGCATTCTAAACATCTTGAAGATGCTAAAGGTGTTGGACCACATACCCTCAGTGTTCCACGAATACGTCCAGCTGATGAGGTGGACTTAAATGACTATTCAAATGCGGTTCCAGATGAGATATTTAAGAAGATTGTGGCAATCCTACGTATTGCAGTTCCGTACACAGGAATCATAATGTCTACAAGAGAATCTGAAAAGACGAGAACAGAATGCTTGAAACTGGGTTTATCACAGGTGAGTGGTGCTTCCTGCACAAGTGTGGGGGGCTATGCTCAGAAAGAAAAAGAGAATACTGCACAGTTTGAGGTTAATGACACAAGGACATTGGATGAAGTAGTAAATTGGCTTCTGACACTTGGATATATCCCAAGTTTTTGTACAGCATGCTACCGAGAGGGCAGAACCGGCGATAGGTTTATGAAGCTTGTAAAGAGTGGAGCAATCGTAAATGTATGTCATCCAAACGCGCTCATGACACTAAAGGAATACATCGAGGATTATGCATCTGAGGATACAAGGGAAAAGGGTGAGCAAACCATTACAAGAGAGGTTGAATTACTAGGCAACCCGGACGTTAAAAAAATAGTAATAGAGAATTTGGGCGAGCTACACCAGGGTAAGCGAGACTTTAGATTTTAGTAACAGGAGGAGAATTAATATGAGCCTAACGAACACACCGAGTGCAAATAGGTTGCACATAGCATTATTTGGCAGACGCAACAGTGGTAAATCTTCATTAATAAATGCTATAACAGGTCAGGATATTGCGCTAGTATCGGAGATTGCAGGTACTACAACTGATCCTGTTTACAAAGCAATGGAGCTGCACCCAATAGGACCAGTTATGTTTATTGATACCGCAGGCTTTGATGATGTTGGAACGCTTGGAGAACTGCGTATTGAGAAAACCAGAAAAGCAATGGACAAAACAGATGTTGCAATTGTATTTTTATGTGGAACCGAGCTCTCCTATGAGAAAGAATGGATTGGAGAATTAAAAAAGCATAATATTCCTATCATACCGATAATTAATAAAGCAGATATTATAGAAAATGCATCTGAAATTGAGCAAGCAGTCAAGGATACTTTGGGTCTTACGCCAATAACTATCAGTGCTAAAGAAGGCACTGGATTAGATAGAGTTAAGGATGAACTCATCAGAGTAATACCTGCTGATTTTGAAGTTAAGAGTATTACTTCCCATTTGGTTAATGAAGGTGATCTTGTGATGTTGGTAATGCCACAGGATATCCAAGCACCAAAGGGTAGATTGATTTTGCCTCAGGTACAGATAATACGTGACTTATTAGATAACAAATGTCTTGTAATGAGTGTAACTACAGACAAATTAGACCAAGCATTAAAGACATTATCTATACCTCCAAAGCTTATAATTACTGACTCGCAGGTATTTAGTAAAGTATATGCAAAGAAACCAGAAGAGAGTTTGTTAACCTCGTTTTCAGTACTGTTTGCAGAGTACAAGGGAGATATATCAGCCTATGTAGAGGGTGCAAATGTGATTGACAAGCTTAATGAGGATTCTGCAGTTTTAATAGCAGAGGCCTGTACTCATGCACCGCTTAGTGAGGACATTGGTCGCATACAATTGCCTAGATTGCTTAGAAAAAGCGTAGGAGCGGGACTTACAATTGATATTGTAAGTGGAGCTGACTTTCCCAAGGATCTGTCAAAATATTCACTAGTTATTCAGTGTGGCTGCTGCATGTTTAATAGAAAGTATGTTTTGACACGTATCGCTGCTGCACAGGCTCAGAACGTCAATATATGCAACTACGGCATAGCGATAGCCAAGATGAACGGAATTTTAGATAAGCTAGCGCTATAGCATTCTATTTTTTATCTAAGTTCTAAGCTTAAGTAGGAATAAAATCTTACTTAAGCTTAGAATTTTATTTATGTCAGCTATATTCAAAATTATTAATAGAAAATTAGATTAATCATCCAGCCTTCTTATATGTTTATTACTATAAGAAATTACACTAAAAGAAAAACCTAATATCCCTGTAATAATAAATATTAGTGCCATACCAGAACCCTTCCCTACTCCAACAATCCCACCAAAAAGCTGCTGTGCCCTTTGTGAATAAGCCATTAGCGGTTCAAAAACTTTGTCCGACAATAAGCCGCCGATTAAGTAGCCCGCGGGCATAGTGATAAACTTTAATGATCCTCGTATTGAAAATATCCGACCTTGTATGTCTTGTGGAATTTTTGACATTAGTAAATAGTTCTCAGATGCATTTAAAAATGGGATGGGTAAGTTTCCAGCAAAGGCTGCAAAAGTCCACATTAATGGGGTTTTACCTATGCCAAGAAGTAAATCGCATAATAAGTAAGATAACGCAGCCGAAATAAATATAGCCTTAACATGACTTTTTGGTGGTCTGCAAATAGTTACAAGCAAACTGCCAACAATGCCACCTACACCGACAGCACCTGTAACTAAACCTAATATTTTCTCATTGTTTCCACTTAGGGTTAATATCATAGCAGGAAGTACATTGAAAAAAGCTATAGAAGCAAGAAAGTTGATCCCTGATATAAAAAGTATTAAATAAAGAAAGCCCTTATTTTCCTTTAGGTAATCATACCCCTGTAGAGATTCCTTAATAATATTTGCCTTAAATGAGTCTTTAGCTTCAGTAACTTTGTATGGAATCTTTACCAGTAACAATAGCGATAAAAAGGCAATAACAAATGTCATAAAATCTATGACAAATACTATAGAAATTCCTAACAATGAAATTATCGTAGTAGCTAAAATTGGACTAAATACTGAAATGACGGAATCCGATAAAGACCGTAATCCACTTACTCTCGTATAATGCTCTTTCGGAACAATAAGCGTAGTTACAACCTTTGAAGCAGGTGCCTGAAAAGCATTCATAAATCCTGAAACAACATTAATTACATATAAATGCCATACATCAAGCATCCCAAAAAAAAGTAAACTAAATGCACATAAACTGCATATAGTTGCAATTGCATCACAAGTAAGCATTATTTTTTTCTTATTTAATCTATCAATTAATGCCCCAGCGAAAAAACTAACCAATACATATGGTAAATATGAAAAAACAGAAAGTAAGGCTATTGACATTACAGTACCTTGCTTTTGATAAGCCCATATAATCAATGCAAAGCTGGTCATTGAACTTCCCATTTGTGACAGAGTCTGCCCAGACCATAATAGTAGAAAATTCTTTAAAGATAGTATTTTTTTTATATTGATAGCTTTCATATACTTCGCTCCTTTAATTATTATAAAATTAAAGTGTGCAAAGTCTATTATGTATTAGACGATTTTGGAACTGTCTCCATACAAGGTATCGTCTATAGTTACATTTATAGACCCTGCACAGAGCAAAATGGATGTCGGATATACAAGTTTATACATCATTTCGCCTTCACCTCCCTTTCTTGTTATGTATAATATTACCATTGAAAACAACTAAACTCAATCACTTTACAGGCTTAGAATTTTATTTATGTAAGCTATATTCAAAATTACAAATAAAAAATTACCTAACAATATATAAAACAGCATAGTAAAGGCAAAAATTGACATAAAAATAGAAAATTTTATCAGATCACTTCAAAAGCTTACAAAAATATTGCATAATTAATGGAATATGATAATATAATTAATAGATAATTTTTTCTTGCTAAAATCAAGAATTTTTTTACTATAATGCATATTCTTTATTAAATTATCAAATTGTATTAAGGGAGTTGTTAAGCTTGGGATTCGGACAGGATATAGGTATTGATTTAGGTACAGCTACAGTGCTTGTATATATTAAAGGAAAGGGCATTGTTTTGAGGGAGCCCTCCGTTGTTGCGATAGATAAAAATACAAATAAATTATTAGCAGTGGGTGAAGAGGCCAGAAGAATGCTGGGAAGAACACCTGGAAATATTGTTGCAATAAGACCTCTTAGAGAGGGTGTAATTTCTGATTATGACATCACGGAGCGGATGCTTAAATATTTTATAAACAAAGTAACAGGCAATAGAAGGTTTTTTAAGCCTAGGATTATGGTCTGTGTTCCTAGTGGTGTAACAGAGGTGGAAAAACGAGCAGTAATAGATGCTGCAATGCAGGCAGGCGCTAGAAAAACCTACTTGATTGAAGAGCCTATTGCAGCGGCGATAGGTGCTGGAATTGACATATCCAAGGCGTGTGGAAGCATGGTTGTAGATATGGGTGGAGGAACTACTGATATAGCTGTAATATCATTGGGGGGCACAGTAGTAAGCACATCAATTAAGGTCGCAGGAGACAAATTTGATGAAGCAATTGTAAGATATATGCGTAAAAAGCATAATATTATGATTGGTGAAAGAACTGCAGAAGACTTAAAAATTAATATAGGAACGGTATTTCCTAGAGTTCAAGAGGTCACTATGGATATCAGGGGTAGAAACTTGATTTCTGGATTGCCAAAAACAATAACAATATCTTCTACAGAAATGATGGAAGCATTAGAAGAGCCAATTTCAAGTGTTATAGAAGCAGTTCATTCAGTTCTAGAACGTACTCCTCCAGAGTTAGCAGCAGATATTAGCGATAGAGGTATTGTAATGACAGGCGGGGGAAGCTTAATTTATGGACTAGATAAACTGCTTCAAGAAAAGACAGGAATAAATGTCATTATTGCAGATGATTCTATATCCTGTGTTGCGCTGGGAACTGGTAAGGCTTTAGACAATATTGAGGCTATCGAAGAAAGTGCTCTTTCATCAACAGGTAGAGGAAATTCTAGAAGATAATAAATTTTCTTAGGGTTAGCTTTTGTAAAGCTAGCCCTTTTTTGCACTTTAGGCTTCTGCCTTCGCCTTCAGCTCGGCACAAGCCAAGTTTTCTTTACACCCTTCGAGTATAAGTGCAACTAGGCTTCTGCCAGCGCCTACGTCTTGCCACAAGCCAAGTTTTCTTTACACATATTTATATTAAGTATATTTTATAAACTACCGATACATATAGTAATGACTTTAGCGAGGAGATTTCTAATGATTAGAGGGTTATATACTTCGGCATGGAGTATGCTTGCAAACAGTAAAAAGCTTGATGTTATAACAAACAATATGGCAAATGTTAATACTACAGCATTCAAAAAGGACACTGTTGTTTTTGAAAGCTTTCCTGCTCTATTGACAAAGAGAATTAATGATACTAAAAGCCCAGGAAATCCTTCAGCAAATGTTGGAACTATGCAGCTTAGTAGTGATGTTGGAGAATTATTTACATATTATACAAAAGGACAGCTTGTCCAGACTGATAGTAACCTTGATCTTGCTATTAGAGACGATGACGTAGGACAATCAGTGAGTCCCGCTTTTTTCACAATCGGTGTTATGAATCCAAATGATAACATTTTAAAAGAATTTTACACCAAGGATGGATCGTTTGTAGTAAATGCAAATAATCAATTAGTAACTAAAGATGGCGGTTTTGTAATGGGGCAAAAGGGTCCGATTACACTTGCATCTAGCCAATTTGTAGTAAATGAACAGGGTGATATAATCCAAAACGGGATACTCGTAGACAAGCTACGTATAGCCCAGTTTTCTGATGCAAAGCAATTGAGAAAGTATGGAGACAACCTTATTCAAAATAATGGTAGTGAGGTTGCCACTTTCAATGGGATTGTTTCACAAGGATATACGGAGCAATCAAATGTAAATGTAGTGAGTGAAATGGTTGATATGATTACTGTAATGAGAGCTTATGAGGCAAACCAAAAGGTGCTTCAGGCACAGGATGATACATTACAAAAGGCTGTTAATGAGGTTGGTATAGTCAGATAAACGGCAGTAGACATCGGATAAACGAGTTCTTAGATTTATATTATTTTTTGGAGGTAAACATTATGATGAGAGCATTATGGACAGCGGGCTCAGGAATGAAGGCTCAGCAGTTCAATGTAGACGTTATTTCAAATAATTTAGCAAATGTAAATACTACAGGATACAAAAAGGAAAGAGCTGAATTTAAAGACCTTTTGTATGAGACAATGGGAAGAGCATATGTTCTTGATCAAAGTGGTAAACCTGTAAATCTCCAGGTTGGACATGGAACAGCCATTAATGCTACAGTACGAAACTTTGAGTCTGGTAATATGGATAAGACAGATTCCACTTTGGATTTTGCTATAGAGGGTGAAGGTTTCTTTACGGTACTAGGACCTTCAGGCCAAGTTCAATATACCAAAGATGGGTCATTTAAGGTAAGTGTCACAGAGGATGGTCTTAGAAAATTGACTACCTCCGATGGATATTCTGTTTTAGACGATGCAGGACAAGAGATAGCATTTGATGCTGATGTAGATATTTCAAAATTCGTGGTATCTACACAAGGACAGATGAGTTATATAAATAAAGAGGGTACAACGGTTCCGCTAGATCAAACAATGGGGATGGTTAACTTCCCCAATAAGTATGCTTTAGAAGCTATAGGAAGAAATTTGTTTTCAAAAAATTCTGCGACAGGTGAACCAATACAGTCAAGTGAGGATACATCGGGTAACAGTCTCATAAACCAAGGATTTTTAGAGTCTTCAAATGTTAAAGTTGTTGATGAGATGGTTAAGCTAATAATTGCACAAAGAGCATATGAAATTAATTCAAAGGCTATTCAGTCATCCGATGACATGCTTCAAATTGCAAATAATTTGAAAAGATAAAATAGGTGAATAAAAATGGATGTAGGAAGCGTAAATTCAAAAAACACACTAGATAGTGTTCAGAATACTAAAACGAAGTCTACTGATGATGATTTCGAAAGAAGGCTTAAAGCAGCTGCTGAAAACGGTGATAATGCTGAGCTAAAACAGGTTTGTAAAGAATTTGAAGGTATTTTTGTAAGTATGATGTACAAACAGATGAGAGCGACAGTTCCAAAGTCGGATTATTTACAAAGTGATTCAGCTACTGAGATATTCAATTCCATGCTTGATGACAAGCTCTGTGATGCGGCATCACAAAAAGGAATTGGACTTGGTGACATGATGTATAAGCAGATGTCAAAGCAATACAGCAAGCAGGAGGTTTCTACCCAAACTCCTGGAGGAGTAATTGATGAAAAAAAATAATCAGAAATTGATTATAATTATTGGTATATTGATATTGTCCTGCATTATTTTTTATGCTGGGCAATTTTTATTTTCCCAAAGAAGAGCACCTTCTGAGGTTGGTCCAAGTACGAAAACAGCACAAGATAGTCAAATTAACATGATACAACCTTCCCCGGTAGAGTATCAGCACATTTCTAAAAATATTAATGGCCATAAACAAGAAGTATTTACACTGGAATTTGATCCTCTTGATAAACGAATTGAATTTAAACCCGCACTTTCCTTTGATAATGTATTTGGATTTGAGAAGCTGTCTGACATTTGTAAAAGAACAGGTGCTTATGCAGCAATTAATGGCGGCTTTTTCTATGAATATGGAGACCCAGTAGGAATGGTGGCAATTGATGGTAATATATTTATGAGTTCAGCAGGCTATGATCCAGTATTTTTGCTAGATAAAAATGGAGCTAGCTTCAGAAAAATTATTTCAAAATTATATTTTTCATTTAAGGGTGAAAAAACTTATATTAATAAATTGAATCGTACTGGTATGGATGGAAATATTGTGTTATATACAAGCGACTATGGTTTAACAAACAGGGCAAAAATTAAGAATACCTCTATTAGAGTAGAAAACAATACAGTAACGTATATAACTAAGGATACAATAAAGGAAGTAGCTCTAAAGAAAGATAGTTACTTGATAAGCTTTTTTGGTAAGAAAGCATCACTTCCAAATGAGCTAGGAATAAAAAAGGGAGATAAAGTAAATATTGAAACTAGGCCTCAATTTGACGGAATATATCAAGCCTACGAATGCGGCAGTATGTTAGTAAAGGATGGTATATCAGTAGCTCCAGATAAAGATCGATGGGTTGGAACCTTGAATAATCGCGATCCACGGACGGCTATTGGTATTAAAGAAGATGGGCGGGTAGTGCTTATTGTAGTGGATGGCAGACAGCCAGGCTACAGCAGTGGCTTTACAGGAGAGGAACTTGCTAATTATTTAGTTTCAATTGGAGTTAAGAATGCCGCAATGTTAGATGGTGGCGCTACCTCACAAATTTTTGTTCATGGGAGACTGCAAAACAAGCCCTCGTATAGAGGGATAGAAAGGCCAGTTGCGGGAGCATTTATTGTTAAAGTGAAGCCGTGACGATTTATTCTTCAATTTTCTTAGTTTTAATCAATTAATCTCTACAGCAAGGTACATGTATCCAATGGAAGAGACCTTGAAATTATTTACACTTTAAAAAGTATAAGTGCAACTAGGCTTCAGCCTTCGCTGTAGAGCGGTACAAACCAAGTTTCCTTTATTAAAGTTGTTAGCGTTAAAATAGAATTTTTACCATACAAATGGTAGGATGCATTTTGAACGTCATTCCCCACTGTGACGAGTCATGTTTTTACTGGAAAAGGTGAGCAAATAAAAGAGGGTTTTCAGCAGACTTAGTAGAATATATTACCTAGTCATATTATTATGTAATATGTAATGCCAATGCTAGTAGGCAATAAGCAATAGGCAATAGGCAATAAGAAATAAGAAATAAGAAATAAGAAATAAGAAATAAGAAATAAGAAATAAGAAATAAGCCAAAAAAAATTGGCAATAAGAAATAAGAAATAGGCGATATGTAAAACATAATCAAATAAAATTACCCTAATGTGCAATATGGGATAACCCATTTGGAACATTAGTAAAATGGAGGTTTAAATGCTTACGAATAAAGAAATAAGAGAAATACTACCACATAGGTACCCATTCTTGCTAGTTGACAAGGTTATTGAACTAGAGCCTGGGAAAAGGGTAGTAGCAATTAAAAATGTATCTGCAAATGAGCCGTTTTTTCAAGGTCATTTTCCAGATTACCCTGTAATGCCTGGAGTATTGATCGTCGAGGCACTTGCTCAAACAGCGGGGATAGCTGTTGCATCTTTGGAAGAAAATAAAGGGAAACTTGGTTTGTTTGCAGGTATAGATACCATGAAGTTTAAAAATCAAGTTGTGCCTGGAGATGTATTGCAGCTTGAGGCTGAAATACTGATGTCAAAGCTCGGATTGACCAAAGCAAAGGTTAAGGCAACAGTTGACGGCAAGGTAGCAGCAGAAGGAGAAATTAAGTTCGTTCTGACTAAGGTGGAGAAGTAGAGTGTTGAGAGTTGCTTATGTTTTGAGAGTAGGGAAATCCAAATAGTAATAGTAGAATATAGGGAATTGCTACTTAGCGTGTGTTTTGGTAATAGTACGTAAAAAGATTCTTATTTATTTTTATGATTTCGGATATCTTATTTATTAATATAATGATAAAATTAAGATAAAATCATGATAAAAAATATAGAAAGAGTGATATTAATGATTCAAATTAGACCTGTTTCAGATTTGAGAAATAAATTTCCGGAGATTGAGGATATTGTTGTTAAGGAAGGACAGCCAGTATATTTGACCAAAAATGGTTATGGGACAATGATTGTTTTAAGTTTGGAAAAATATGCCGAGTTAACCGATGATATAGAACTTAAACTTGATGAAACTGATAAAGCCGCGGATTCAACTGATATAAGATATACGCATGATGAAGTCTTTTCGAGAGTGAGGGCGAGAATTGATGCTAGGCGGTAAATTCTCGCTGAAATACATTGCAAAATATGAAGATGATTTAAATGATATTGTAGATTACATTATATTTAAGCTTCATAATCCAGACAGTGCAATGAAGCTAGTTAAGAAAATTGAAATCGCAATACTAGAAAGATTAAATTGTCCATTATCTTTTGAGCCATTTCAGTCGAATAGAAATAGGAAGAATCCCTATTATCGGATTTATGTAGATAATTTTACTGTCTACTATGTAGTAATTGATGACGTAATGGAAGTCAGAAGGGTACTATATAGTGGCAGAGATATGAGTAAAATTATAAAATAAAATAAAGGGAAGCTCACAATGATAAGCTTCCCTTTAATAAAATATTATTTGTACAACCCTATTTATTTCCCCTGATATTAAGGAACATTTCGCCACATCGAACGACATCTCCAGCTCCCATAGTCAAGATCAAATCACCTGGCTCAGCATTCTTGTCAAGATACTCCGCTATTTCTTGGAAATCACTGATATATACAGCATTCCCACCCTGCTCGTTTATCTTTTCTGCCAGCATACTTGCATGTATATCACCAGGATCCTTTTCACGCGCAGCATAAATATCAGTTATTATAATATTGTCTGCAGAACCAAAGGACTGAGAAAACTTCTCTAAAAAAGCTTTTGTTCTTGAATAGGTATGAGGCTGAAAAACACACCATATTTTATTGTGGACAGCGCTCTTGGCAGCATTAAGAGTAGCCTGAACCTCAGATGGATGGTGAGCATAGTCATCTATTATTTTGATATCATCAACCAACCCTTTTAACTCAAAACGTTTTTGACTTCCACCAAAGCTTAAAAGCCCTGAAATAATACTATCAATGCTACATCCACAGGTATAACAGGCAGCAATGGCAGCAATAGAATTGCTTACGTTGTGTAAACCTGGAACAGAAAGTGAAATATTGCATAGTAGGTGACCTTCTCTATAGACATCGAAAGAAGTATAGCCCATATCATTGTACTGAATGTCTTTAGCCATCCACATGGCTTCGGGATTATTTAAACCATAAGTGATTATATTGCAATGCTCATCATTAACCACAGAAAGCGTATTTTGATCATCTGCACAAGCTATAATATAACCATTAGGAGGAACTAAGGACACAAATTGTTTAAAGGTTGTTTTAATATGCTCTAAATCCCTAAAATAATCAACATGATCTACTTCTATGTTTAAAACTACTGCCATAAATGGATGGAATTTTAAGAAACTACCATAATATTCACATGCCTCAGTAATAAAGTATTCTGATTCCCCAATTCTAGTATTTCCACCTATACTATCCAATTCTCCTCCAATATGGACAGTTGGATCAGTGTTGGACTCTAACATAATGGTTGCAATCATAGAGGTGGTTGTGGTTTTACCATGTGTACCTGATACCGCGATTGCAAAGGAATGCTTTTTCATTAAAAGCCCAAGCAGCTCCGCACGATCAATAACAGGAATATTTAATTCGCGAGCACGTAGCATTTCAGCATTATCTTCCTTCACGGCAACTGTATATACAACGAGATCAGCAGTAGTAATATTCTCTGCCTTGTGACCTACGGATACTTGAGCTCCTCTGCTTTCGAGTTTTTGAGTTGCCCTAGAGGATTTAATATCTGAACCTGAAACTTTATAACCTTGACTTAAAAGGATTTCAGCAAGACCGCTCATACTTGAGCCACCGATTCCTATAAAATGCACATGCTTAATCTGTTCTGAATCTAAAATATTTAAATTATTATTCAAAGAAAACACTCCTCTGTTTTAATACTATCTCAAATGAATATAATCATCATAAAAATAATACATTATTTTCTTACAAATGTAAAAGGTATATAGAAAGTTTAAGTTTAAGATGAAAGATTAAAAATAAATAAATTTATATACTGACATATTATATGATGCTTTTATAACAAATATATTCAATTATTTGACATTGGATATTCCGAATAATAATTTCAATTGGAGTGTAATTATTCATAAAATATTGTATAATAAATATAAATGCAACTAAAAATGCGGGGAGATAACATGGACAAAATCCAACGAAACGAAAGACTTGCTGTAATAATGAAAACCTTGTGTGACAATCCAAATAAGATATTTACTTTGGGACACTTTTCTGGAATGTTCGGTTCAGCGAAATCTACTATTAGTGAAGACATAGATTTTTTACAGAAAACTTTTGAAAAAAACTCTTTGGGAAATATCAGTACTATTTCAGGCGCTTCCGGTGGAGTTAAATATGTTCCGTTTATGAGTCAACATGATATTCAAATAACGCTTGTGGAGCTTGCAAAAGAATTATCAAATCCAGATAGAGTGCTACCCGGTGGGTATCTCTATGTGCTGGATATTATATATAACCCAGAATGGGTAAACAAGATTGCTATGATGTTTGCCAGTAAATTCTTTGACTTAGAATTAGATTACGTTATCACAGTTGAGACTAAAGGAATTCCCCTAGCCTTTGCTACAGCTCAATACCTAGATGTACCCTTAGTTATTGTACGACATTATAACGTAGCTACGGATGGGGCATCAGTGAATATCAACTATGTTTCTGGATCGGCAAAAAAAATACAGACAATGGTACTACCTGTGAAGTCTTTAAAGAAAAGCTCTAAAATATTATTTATTGACGACTTCATGAAAGGCGGAGGAACCTCAAAAGGAATCATCGAGCTAGCAAACCAGTTTGAAAGTGAGGTAGTTGGCATCGGAGTTCTTATAGAAACTAATCAGCCGGAAAAGAAACTAGTAGAGAAATATTACTCATTAGTGACGTTAAATACCAGCGTAGAATTACAAGAAAATACAGAGATTGACATAAAACCAAATATTTAAACATAAAATATAAAATTGATTGTAATAAAAGATAATAAAATGTAAAAAAATATGTGAAAAAGAAGGAAAATTTTCATAAATGGCGAATATTTAACATAATCATATAATATTTCTTGGAGGTCTTGCCATTATGGAAATTACAGACATTAGAATTAGAAAAATTGATACAGAAGGAAAAATGAAAGCAGTTGTTTCTGTAACTTTTGACAATGAGTTTGTTGTGCATGATATTAAGATTATCGACAGCCTAAACGGTTTATTCATGGCGATGCCAAGTAGGAAAACACTTGATGGTGAATTTAGGGATATTGCACATCCAATAAATACAGGGTCAAGGGAAAAGCTACAAAATGCTATTCTAGCAAAATATGAGAATTTATAAGTCTTATAATACGAAAAGGATACTTTAAACGAGTATCTTTTTTTATTGGTTTTATAAAATAATATATTGACGAGCAATTAGAAAATAAAATTATGCACAAGTTATATAAAATAAAGGGAAAATATTTAGTTATTGTAATGGGTTGAAATTGTCCCATAAAAATGAGAGAATATAACCTGTAAAATATAGTGGGGTGTTTGAAGATGAATATGAATTTAGGATTGGTTATTTCCGATAATAATAATAGTGATTTTAAATCTAAAAGCATGAAGGAAAGCCATAATATATTTGGACGAAGTGTAGAGCAATGGTCAACTATTGCAGTGTCAGAAATATCTCAGAACATTGAATCAATATCATTTCTGGAATTAGATAAATGTAAAGAGATTCTTTGCCTAGCTGAGCAAGTTATAATCAATTGGGCAGACCAACCATTGATATTGCCCGAAACGCTTAAGCAGCTTATTAATATGCACACTGCTGAGGGCAATGATGCAACAGCTATATTCACTTGTACTGGTGAAGCAGCAGTATATGTTTTTAAATGTAGTGTATTACTACAAATGCTAAATGAGTTAGATATTCTAAACCTTTCTAGGGGAGTTTTAAAGCATATTTTTCAATCTATAAAAAATACTAATAAAAATATAAATGAGGATAAGAGCCAATTTGTAGTAGTAAAGGATAGGGTAGCACTCTCCGCGGCAACTACAGAGATCAAAACCCGAATAATAAAAGAAATTATGCTTTCTGGTGTTACAATAGTTGATCCGGCCTCTACGTATATTGATGTGAATGTTGAAATTGGTGAGGATACAGTTGTTTTACCAAATACCATACTTGCAGGGAATACTGCTATCGGTGAAGATTGCATAATTGGACCAAACTCCAGAATTTCTAACTGTAATATTGGAAATAATGTGGAAGTAGCTAATTCTGTTGCTATGGATAGTTCTATTGGAGATGAGACTCATGTTGGTCCATTTGCATATTTGAGACCAGGAAGTGTAGTAGGTAGTCAAGTAAAGATTGGCGATTTTGTAGAGATTAAAAAATCTATTATCGGTGATAAAACAAAAATTTCACATTTGACCTACGTAGGAGATGCGGAAATAGGTAAAAATGTTAATATAGGTTGCGGGGTTGTAGTTGTTAATTATGATGGAAAGCATAAAAATAAGACTGTAGTTGAAGATAATTCATTTATAGGATGTAACACCAATTTGGTATCACCAGTTATTGTTCACAATGATGCTTATATTGCTGCTGGGTCTACAATTACAGAGGATGTACCAGAAAATTCGTTAGCTATAGCGCGTGAGCGTCAAATCATAAAGCAAGGTTGGGTTACAAAGAAGGGTCTAGAACGCAAATGAAATTGTAATAAACAAAAACTTGAGTGGTAAAAAAGGAGAGTTGAAATGAATTTGCATGGGAAGGACATAAAAATATTTACAGGTAATTCTAATAGAACTTTAGTGAATGAGATTGCTGAAAAAATAGGAATTCCTGTTGGTATTGCTAGTGTTGGAGGTTTTAGTGATGGGGAAACTGCTGTAAACATCGGAGAGGTTGTAAGAGGCTCAGATGTATTCATTATTCAATCTACTTGTCAACCAGTAAATGACAATCTTATGGAACTTTTGGTTATGATTGATGCAATAAAAAGAGCTTCTGCGGGTAGAATAACTGCTGTTATCCCGTACTTTGGATACGCAAGACAGGACAGAAAAGCTAGAGCTAGAGACCCGATATCTGCTAAATTAATTGCAAATCTTATAACTACTGCTGGAGCAGATAGAATATTGACTATGGATTTACATGCTCCACAAATTCAGGGCTTTTTCGATATACCGGTGGATCATCTTCTTGGATTACCAATAATAGCAGAGTACTTAAAAGATAAGTTTGCTGGTCAGGACGATTTAGTAATTGTTTCTCCTGATGTGGGTAGCGTAACAAGATCAAGAAAAGTGGCAGAAAAACTGGAGTGCCCACTGGCCATAATAGATAAGCGCCGTCCTAAAGCTAATGTATCAGAAGTTATGAATATAATTGGTGATATCAGAAATAAGAGGTGTGTTCTAGTTGATGATATGATAGATACAGGCGGAACTATTGTTAATGGCGCAAATGCATTAATTGAAGCAGGTGCTAAAGAAGTTTATGCCTGCTGCACCCATGCAGTACTTTCAGGACCAGCCATTAAAAGAATACAAGAATCAGCAATAAAAGAGATGGTAGTTTTAAATACTATACCTATTTGTGGAGAAAAGAAAATTGATAAGATAAAGTCATTATCTGTTGCAAGTGTTTTTGCCGAAGCGATAGAGAGAATATATGGAGATATATCTATAAGTACATTGTTTACTCAGATATAACGAATATACTAGTTAAGATTTTTTGGGGGGCGGTTCTTATTTCTTGGAACCGCCCTTTTAGATATGCTTGAGCCAATCGGAGCTGAACGCTGGAACAACTAAATAATAAATCACTATTTTGAAGGGAGGTAAAATTTTGGAAGACATAAACTTAATAATTGGACTAGGTAATCCGGGTAAAAAATATGAAAATACCAGACATAATGTTGGATTTGATACGATAGATTACCTATCACAAAAATACAACATTAGGCTATCAAAAATTGGATTTAAGGCAGTATATGGAGAAGGCGAAATACAAGGATCAAGAATAATACTTCTTAAGCCACAAACCTTTATGAATCTAAGCGGCGAAAGTGTTCGCGATATCGTAGCATGGTACAAAATACCTCTCGAAAGAGTAATAATTATTTATGATGATATTGATTTGGAGCTTGGTAAAATACGAGTTAGACCCAAAGGAAGTTCAGGAACCCATAATGGTATGAAGTCGATAATATACCAGCTTCAAGCAGAGGAATTTCCAAGAATACGAATTGGTATAGGTCGTCCACCAGAAAAGTGGGATCTTGCAGATTATGTACTGAGCAAGTTTTTAAAAGGTGATAAGGAAATAATAGACCAAAGTATTGAAAAAGCGGCAGAAGCAGCTATAATGGTAGCTACAAGTGGTCCAGAAAAGGCTATGAACTGCTATAATAAGTGAAATTAGTTAAGGAATTTATTATTATATTGATTTTATTGCAAACGACGATAACTTTAATAAAGTTGTTGATATAAAACTGATAATTAATTCTATGTAATTTTGGAGGCAAGAATGAACTTATTTACAGATCCTCTATTAAAATTAAAAGAATATAATACTCTTCTGTCCTCTATACGTGAGAACAAGGGTACTATTTCAGTCCTAGGGCCTTCTGACTCTCAGAAGGTTCATTTGACATACTCTTTGTGTACTCATGCTGAAGCTAGAGGACTGTTTGTAACATATAATGAAATGCATGCCAGAAGGGCCTTTGAGGATTTCTCACTATTCCTGGGTGATGACGTACTTTATTTCCCACCTAAAGAAACTATGCTTTATAACGTTGAGGCAAGAAGTAATGACCTTATTTACCAAAGAGTAAAGACACTATTAAGATGCATGCAGGGTGACTATAAAATGCTAGTACTCCCAGCAGAATCACTAACTCAGATGATTTCACCAATGGAGATATTCAAAAATGGAATTCTCGACTTTCAAATTGGTGTACAAATAAATTTAGAGGAATTAATATCAAAACTAGTACTATATGGATATGAAAGAGTTGAAATGGTGGAAGGAAAAGCACAATTCGCTGTTCGTGGTGGAATTATTGATGTATTTGCAATCAATAACGAACAGCCATTACGTATTGAGCTTTTTGATACTGAGGTAGATTCTATTAGATACTTTGATGCTACTACACAGAGATCAACACAAGCAATAGATAACTGCAGAATAGCACCTGCCAGGGATGTAGTATATAAGGAAGGTTCCAAGGAAGGGATAATTTCAAAAATAAAAAAGGACCTATCTGAATATGTGAAAAAAATAAATAAAAAGAATAATTCTGAAATAAGTAATGATATTGTAAAGAGAGTAAACGAGGATATTGAAAAACTCATTGAACATCATTACTTTGCTGGAATAGATAGATATCTGCCATATATTTTAGAAACTCCTGCGACCATTCTTGATTATGTTGATAAGGATGCAATTATAATTTTGGATGAGACACTAAGGATCTCGCAAAGAATTGAAAATGTTGTACTTGAGCAAGATGAATTAGCCAAAAACATGCTTGAAAAAGGCGCAATTCTGCCACTGGGAGCGCAATGGACTCATTCCATGGATTTCATTTTAAAGCTTGTGCAAAATTTCAGAGCCATTACTTTGGCTGCCATATCATCAAATAATTCATTACTTAAACCCTATAATCAGATTTCAATCCCATGTAAATCAGGCAACTCATATCAAAATCATTTAGAACTACTTGTGGATGATATAGAGCACTTAAAAGAGAAGGAATATAAAGTTATTGTTCTTTCAGGGCCCAGCGGCAGAGGGCATAGGTTGATTGAAACACTGGCAACAAATGAGATAAATGCAAATTATGTAGATAGCTATGATAGAGACCTACACAATAGTGAAGTTGTTATAACTCATGGTAGTCTCCAAAAAGGGTTTGAGTATCCTACCATTGGCTTTGTAATAATAAGTGATAAAGAAGTCTTTGGACAGGACAAGCGGATTAAAAAAGCAAAATCAAAGCATGATGGCAATAAAATTAAGGCCTTCTCTGACTTGAATGTTGGTGACTTCGTTGTACACCAAGCACATGGAATAGGACAATATATAGGAATCGAGAAATTAGTTGTAGGTGAGATAAAACGCGACTACCTTAAAATCAGATATCAAGATAGTGCCTTTTTATATATTCCAACAAACCAGCTTGATTTGATTCAAAAGTATATAGGCTCAGAGGGTAAAGCACCAAAAGTAAACAAGCTTGGTGGTGCTGAATGGGCAAAAACAAAGAGCAGGGTAAAAGAGTCTTTAAGAGAGCTTGCAGGGGAGCTTATAAAGCTATATGCAGAGCGTGAGGCTGCAAAGGGATTCGTTTTTTCAGAGGATACTGTTTGGCAAAGGCAGTTTGAAGAGCTGTTTCCTTATGATGAAACAGATGACCAGCTTAAGTGTATTGATGAAATTAAAAAGGACATGGAGTCAGATAAACTTATGGACCGGCTCCTTTGTGGAGATGTAGGGTATGGCAAGACAGAAGTGGCGATCAGGGCTGTATTCAAGGCTGTAATGGATGGAAAGCAGGTAGCATACCTTGTACCCACAACTATATTGGCGCAACAACAGTATGAAAATTTTAAGAAGAGAATGAGTGATTTTCCTATAACAGTAGATGTAATAAGTAGATTTAGAACACAAACTGAACAGAAAAAGATTGTTAAATCAGTTAAAAGTGGAAATATTGATGTATTAATTGGAACCCATAGGATACTGCAAAAAGATATGGCATTTAAAGATTTAGGACTGCTTGTAGTTGATGAGGAGCAGCGATTTGGTGTAACTCATAAAGAAAAGCTTAAAGCATTCAAACCTAACGTAGATGTGCTTACTTTAACAGCTACACCTATACCAAGAACCTTACACATGTCTTTGGTAGGAATCAGAGATATAAGTGTCATAGAGGATCCACCAGAGGAGCGGTATCCTGTACAAACATATGTAATGGAGCATAATACTGAACTTATAAGGGACGGTATAATAAGAGAGATGTCTAGAAGTGGTCAGGTTTTCTACCTCTACAACAGAGTGAGAGGAATTGAACTTAAAGCTAATGAAATAAAGCAACTTGTGCCTGGAGCTAGGGTGGCTGTGGCACATGGGCAAATGAATGAGAAAGAGCTTGAAGATGTAATGTACAGCTTTATAAATGGAGAATATGATGTACTGGTGTGCACAACAATTATTGAATCTGGATTGGATATGCCAAATGTTAACACCATAGTAGTTGAAGATGCAGATAGAATGGGTCTTTCCCAACTGTATCAAATAAGAGGTAGAGTTGGACGTTCAAACAGACTTGCCTATGCGTATATTACATACAAAAAGGATAAGGCACTATCTGAGGTTGCAGAAAAAAGGCTTCAGGCTATAAAGGAATTTACTGAATTTGGTTCTGGCTTTAGAATAGCTATGCGCGATTTAGAAATAAGGGGAGCAGGTAATTTGCTAGGCTCTGAGCAACATGGACATATGGAAACAGTCGGTTATGAAATGTATTGCAAGCTACTTGAGGAAGCTGTTCATGAACAAAGTGGTGATGATATTAATACAATTGATGAAGAAATGGCTATTGATTTAAAAATAAATGCTTATATTGATGATGATTACATTAAATCTGAAGAGCTGAAAATTGACATGTATAAGAAGATAGCAGCTATACAGGATGAGAATGATGTTATAGATATAAAAGATGAACTTATAGATAGATATGGAGAAATTCCCGAGGAGGTTGATAATTTGATGGATATAGCATATATTAAGACCCTCGCTAAGGAATGTAGATTTATTAATATTCAACAAAAGGATGAAACAATTATTTTTCAATTAAGTAAGTCTGCAAAGTCAGTATCATTATATTTAGGAATGCTGATGGATAAATATCCTAGAAAGATTATGTTTAATGCCAGTAGCAGTCCATATATATCATTTAAACTCAACAATAATAATGGAAGAGCTATTTTGGCAAATATTAAGATTTTATTACATGACATTATTAAATTGCAGTATTCAGAATAATTGAATATAATTGTACCAGTAGTATTTGGTAAAGAACTGGATTCAAAAGAAATATCTAATAAATATATAAACGGGGAGCGATTACCTTTGGAAAATGTAAAAGTGAAGAAGACACCAAAAGGCTTAATTATTGGGATACTTGCAGCAGTTGTTATCATTGCAATTGGTATAGTGCTATTTATTCTGAAGCCATGGTCTGCAGGATATGTAGCGACAGTTGATAGTTCGAAGATAACAAAACAGGAATACATTGTATTTTCAAAAACCAGTATGAATCAATTTTTAAATAATATTCCTAATAACGCCAAAACAATTGACAATTATGATTGGAGTACGCAACAAAATGGTGAGGCTGTTAAGGAGCAAATAAAGAAGGAAACATTAAATCAGATTCAAGAGAACAAAATTATGTTGATAAAGGCTAAAGAAGCTGGAATAAAGTTAACTACTGAAGAAATAGCAAACATTGACACTCTTGAAAAAAGTATGTCAGAAGGTGGCGCTAAGGCTGATGCTGAAAAAATTATACAGGATGCCTTTGGTGTATCATTAGCAGAATATAAGGAAGTATACAAGGGTTTCTCTCTTGCTCAGAAATATAAGGATACCGAGCGCAGTACTAGTAAGATAACTGTGGGTGATGATGAAGTTAAGAAATATTATGATACTAATAAGACAGTATTTGATAAGGCAACTGTGACCCATATAGTAATTTCTACAGTTGATAGCAATGGTGCACCAGTTAGTGAAGGTAAAAAGAGTGAGGCAAAGAAAAAAGCAGACGATCTCGTAGCAAAGATAAATGCTGGTGGAGATATCAAAGCTTTAGCGGTAGAAAATTCATCAGACCCAAATGCAGCTACTGATAAGGGTGAACTTACCTTCGCAAAAGGGGAAATGAGTTCACAGTACCCAGTGCTCGCAAATCTTGAAAATTGGGCTTTTTCAAATGATGTTGGAAAAGTTGGTGTTGTTGAAGCTGCTTACGGATATGATGTTGTAAAGCTTGAAAAACGTGCAGAATCAACATATGATGAAGTTAAGGACAAGATAAAATCTGCACTGATCTATACAAAATTTACTGATGATTTCAATAGCAAATTGGATGCTTGGAAGAAAGAAAAACAATACGAGATTGTAAAGAATAATAGTGTTCTTAAAAAGACAGATTTGGCTATTTATCGCGTATAATATTTTTAGAGTTAAAAAAGAATCACTTATGTGGTCAATGTCATTAAGTTAAGTAGATAATGACATCTCAGAATCTAGGCAATTAGGAGCAGTGTCTTCTAGTTGCCTAGATTCTTTTATTGAAAATCTTTTTTCAGACAACACAAATAGACAGGGCG
>Ga0123336_10000039_pt1 | contig 124468 bp, 139 predicted proteins | sample SSSSmetaG_FD_96466 | JGI IMG/M metagenome (GOLD analysis project Ga0123336, IMG submission 96466) | Glacier valley bacterial and archeal communities from Borup Fiord, Nunavut, Canada, to study Microbial Dark Matter (Phase II) - ​SSSS metaG | ecosystem: Environmental > Aquatic > Freshwater >...
ACTCCTTTTGTGGCGACAGATAGAAAAGAATACTTAGAAGAGTGGTCTTCAGGTCATGGGATTGCTGAAACTGTAGAGATGATTCGGACTGAAACCAAACAACACTCGTTGGCAGTGGCCACAGAGGGCAGATTTGGAACTTTACCAGACGGCTTACTCCTTTTCTTTCATGACCAAAATGTTGACCACCTCTACATCGAAGGAACTGGTCAGTATCCAGTTAAAACAATTCCAGACTTTTTTAAACAACGTGCCAGAACATTTGATCACTCGTGGTTAGTAGTTAACTCTCACCGGATGGAACTGAAGCTGCCAGCTGAAAAGAAAATTGCTGAGTTTTGCCGGCCCAATGGGGCGCCTTGTCTGCAAGTTTGGGATATTACTCAGCAAGTGAAGCAGTAATGAACAGTGCCTCAGGATTGAACTGGTACCCAAAACCTTTGACGGTCACAATCGTTTTCCCTACTTTACCCAGCATCATCCGTAGCCTTCGAATATAGACGTCGATTGTGGCAAAACTCGGTAAATTGCCATCTGGCCAAATTGAGTTGATCAGCTGTTCTCGACTTAAAACTTGGTGTTTTTGTTGAATTAAAACATGAAGAATCTGGAACTCTCGTCGCCGTAAACGAAGCAGATGACTATCCATCAGCACGTGTCCTCGATCAAGAAGGAGCGTCAGTGGGCCAATGCTGAGAATGTCATCATGCGTCTGTTTGGTCGAGTAAATCAGCTTTTCAAGTCTTAAAATAAACTCAGTCGTAGAAAAAGGTTTAATCAAGTAGTCGTCAGCTCCTTTGCGGAGACCTTCTATTCGATCTTGAGTTAAAGATTTTCCAGATAAAATTAATATTGGTGAAGCACGTTCTTCTTGACTTAAGTACTCAGCAAGTTCGATACCATCTCCATCTGGCAATCTTCTGTCTAACACCACCAGCGATGGCCGTTCTTCGGCTAAGTATGTATAGCTCGTCTGCAGGTCTTTTCTAACGTCAAGCTGATATTTTTCCGGAAGAACTTGCTGGATACTGCGCACTACAAATGGATCATCTTCAATCAAAAGTACTTTATATTTCATATGTGTTATTTTCCTCACCATGCTGAAGAAATACTGAAGATCTAGACCAGCAAGTTTCAAATTGCTCAAGAGTTGATATAATCACTCCTCACCTCCTTCCCAGGTAGTGAAACGGTATCACAACAGGTTCTGACCCTGTTATTCTAGGTTCGAGCCCTAGCCTGGGATCACGGTAATATTTTTAGCCCATAGCTCTTCCAATTGGCCTGGAGTACTCGATATTTTGTCAGGTTCGAACCCGTATGAAGTTGACGGAACCTGCTGAGTGACCGCTTCTAAGAAGGAATATTCCTTTTCTAGGTTAGGAATCAAGATTTGGTTAAATAATTTCATGTTCGAACCAATGGTAAATAATATTTCTCTTTTTTCTTCAGGTGAACCAATATCAAATCTATAACGAGCATGAATCGCAAAATCAAAGGTTCTTTCAACTGTATCAACCCAGTTAATAATTTGATCACCCTGAATCCCCAGTTTTTCTTCGAGCTTTGTTTTTTCAGCAACTATGCTGATCTTTTGCGCCTTAAATTCATCATCTGAAAGTAAAGAACCGTCTGAATTTTGAGGTGATATTTTTAGCCTCACCAAATTATCTAGTTTTTTCACACAATCGCTGTATGAAGACTGGAGCAAACTTATTGTAGCTGTGTGAGATGAAATCTCCTCATCATTGAGGGAGTTTAAGTATTTTATTGCCCAATTTTTGAACCGCTCAGATATTCGGACACTCTTTAGGAGTTTATCTGCTTGGTCTTTTAGGCCATGATCTCCTTCGTAGATAACACTTTTTTGTTTGCAGTTTGGATTAACTCTCTTGGTGCAGTGATAATAAATATAATGGAGAACTTTTGGATTAATCATTTCTTCCACCTGAAGTTTACAGGTTGGGCACTCAGTTTTATTTAGAGATGAAAATTTATGCTTACATCCAGAACAAATGATTTGCCATTTTTCTTCAGCTGTTACCATCGCACCACACTCTCCACAGCGTAGTATTCCCGTCAAAGGAAATTCATGCTTTCTCATCCTTTGTTTACAGCTTCTACCAAGTCGGATTTGGACTTTGTTGAATTCCTCTTCAGTAATCATTGGATCATGACTACCCTTTTGCCAATATTTCACGCCATCCGAATTTTTGTACTCGAACCAACCATAGTAAAAAGGGTCACTAAAAACAGTATACAGTTGGCTTTTCCCCATTGGTTTGCCACCAATACTTTTTCTAGTTGGGCTTACATACCCCCATTCGTTGTTTAATTTGTTTAGGATTTGCGGCACCGTGTATGCACCAGAGATCATGAGATCCCAACATTCTTTAATTAGTGGAAAGCGGGTCGGATCATTTAAAATCGTTCGTTTCCCCTTTTCGGTAAACCGATCCCACATATAGCCTGGCTTAGTCCAGGGTGAGGGATACCAACCTTGTTCGGCTTTCTGCCTCATACCTCGTTTAATATTAACCCCTTTATCGTCTGATTCCTTTTTGCTCATCATAAAACACATGGCTAGCCAACTTTTATCATCAGGGGTGTTTTTGTAGGTCTTATTCGGCTTGCGAATCTCAACTAGCTGCTCAAGATCGAGCATGTAAATCACATCTCCCGCATCTTTTGCGTTTCGAGCTATTCTCGACTCATCCCATACAATAACACCGTTGGCTTCACCTTTTCTGACTCTGGCCATCATTTCGTTGAATTTTGGCCTACCCGCCCAGTGAGCACTCATCGATTCTTGGAAAATATCAATTACTTGTAACTTATCTTTTTCGGCCAGGTCTGTTAGCTCTTTTACTTGGGCAGGAAGTGAAAGGATTTGGCGGTCTTCTTGCTCTGAACTTTTACGGCAGTAAATAAAATACTTCATTTGCATATCTTAAATGTCCCCACTGGTTTGCACACAAATCGATCAGGATCTGTCCAATGGAGGCATTAAAAATCCCGATCTATTAATTGTGTGCAGACACATTTTCTATACTAATCATCTAATTGTCAAATTCCTAGCGCGATCGTTCAATTTATTTTTCAATATACCGACATAGTATTTTATTACCGTAGTTCTAACCCTTGCCTCTCTTTGTGCCTGTAGTGCCTCAGAAAGGCTCTCAAACAAAATCTGTGGATCTACTGTCTTTGCCATCTTAAGGTGATAGTTGAGATTTCGAGTATCATTCAATTTTTTGGCGATTGTTTCAGCAACCGCTCGTGGTTCTCCACCACACTCTTCAATAAACTTTTCAATAAACTCCTCTAAGAGTTGTTCTTTCCTGGTAACGTATACGTTATTAAGAGTATTTATATCAACGTTAACGTTAGTAGTATTACTCTTATTTACGTTAACGTTATCTTCTAGATAAGATGATATTTTCAATACATCTCCAATACGAGTTGGTTCATTCATGAGATTCTCCTTTTAGCCATAGCTCCGTTTCATCTAGCAAAGGTTTCTCTGTGAAGAGTTTGAGTGCATAGAGAAGATCTTCTACAGTGGCATATTCACCTGCATTACAAACTTCCGCAATTTCACCACTACAATTCTTCGCCGTACCATAAACAACACGGATTAACCATTTATTCGGGTTTTGAGTTTGAAATACTCTGATTTCTTTAAAGATGGAGGCTTTTTTCTGCTTTGTAGTGCGGTAGGTCATCCTGCCACTCTTAAAGACGGTCAATTGCATTTTTATCCGAAGTTTTCGTTTACCGAAACGTTTCATACTAATTTCTTTCTTTTATTTTCTTTAGGTATTCTTTGGGGACTGGTTGGTAGATCATCTTGAACAGTCTGAGGAATTTGGTTGCCTTCTCATTTGCGAGTTCGTACGTCAACTCTTCTCCGACCTCTTCTTGGAAAATGGTTTTGTAATCGAGGATTGCTTGCTTAGAAAGCATTTTGTTCCTCATATAGGCGAGATTTTATGACTCGCAGCTGATTGAAATATACTTGTGGATTTACGCGAACGGTTCCTGCCCAGTAGGCTTGGATGAGGAGTTGTAATTTTTCATCTGATTTGAAGATAAAAGACGCTTTTCTCGGATTTGATTTATCAATTGAGAGAATCGGAAAATTTAATGAGAGCGTCGTGGCTAGTGCTAGGTCAGAAGTTGATGTTGAGTCATTACTAATTTGGTTATTCATAGTTGAGCCCTTTATCGTGCTAACTATGATTATTGAGTACATCGATTGGAAAATCGAAGTTGGAAGATTGGTAATTGCCAGAGAAAAAACAAGAAAAAACTATATTGAAAATGGGAAACAAGCGAAACAAGAATTGGTTCCGCCAGAGTAACAATTCTACTGATTAGTTTGAGGAAGGCTTGGGTGCTTTAGCTGATATGTAGTTTCTTGTAGTCCTCTATATGTTTTAATAGAGTACTTTTCGCTTTTTATTTTTTTGCGTAAAGCGCTTAAGAGGCTCGTGAGATCTTTAGTATCTATCGCTCCACTCAAACTATTCCCTTCGTGAGGTAGAAAATCGAATAATCTCTTCAGTAGCGCGAGTTCATGTTTACCTTTAATTTTGCAAACAATTTTCAATCTTTTTAACTCGGCATCTTTTTTATATTTAGGTAGTGACTCTTTTGGTCTTCCACCTTTACCAACAGTTTGAATGTCGTCAATCGCTTGTGTTTTTTCAGTCTGTTCACTAATGGGAAGTTCTAGTTTTTCTACTCTCAAGTCAATTTCATCAGGCAACCTATCAAAAGTCAGCACTATCCCACTCGGTTCCTGTGCAAGCTTTCTCACTCGACGAAATTCTTCTTGCACTTCCCTGAATTGAGCCCTAACGATCTGAATTTTAATTCCAGGACTGAAACGGTGGTTTTTAAATAAATAGTATCCTGTGAGAATGACTATCGCACCTAAATCTTTGAGTATGTAGAAAGCGTCTTCCCTTTCTCTTAAAACCTCTCCGTTTGGTAAAGATCGAATCTCAAGCGAAGAGAACTCAAACGAAACTATTTGACTATCAAGTTCGACTGATTCTCTTTTTATACAATCGGCAACAGCAGAAACTAGCAAAAAAGTACGCTTACTCATTTTCATATTTATTTTCCCCAATTATAACCACTTTCCCCCATAAGTAACTTACCTACCTCGGAGTAAAATAGACCTATGCAATGCCGACATATCAAGGAAGATGATAAACATTGTGGTGCCCAGGCTCTCAGAGGAAAGAAACTGTGTTTTACTCACGACCCCGAGAGTTCATCAGAAAGAAAGTTGTCACACCAAAATGGAGGTTTAGCGCGACGACAATATGGAGTATACGCAGACCCCATCACCCTCAGCACACCTCAGGATATTCAAAAACTCATGGAGCTCACGATTAACGGCGTTCTGACTGGCAAGATCCCAGCCAACCAACCTGCTAATACTATAGGTTTCCTCTCACACTGCTGGTTGGATGCGTATGAAAAAGGCGTACTGACACAAAAAGTAGACACCTTAGAAAAAAGGATGAACAATGCACCTGAAAACTAGACTTCAGAGACTTGAGAAAAAGATTCATGAACAACAAATAGAGTTTGTGCCACTCGCTGTTCTTCTCCGGAGAGATGACGGAGCACTAATGGGGAGAAACAAACTTGGCGAAGACGTTTTCTTTGAGAGCTTAACTCCAGATGAAAAACCCCAAGGAAGAATCATTGTCTTGGACAATGTAGGATGCTAAAAAGGAAGTAATTCCGAAACGGGTACCTTTAATGCCTTCGCAATCTTGTACAACGTCCTGATCGTGGGGTTCCTTTGGCCTCGTTCGATAAGTCCAATATAAGTTCTGTGCATTGCAAGTAAACCAGCTAACTCTTCTTGAGTAATTCCTTTTGCCTGTCTTACTTTCTGTAGCTGTTGTCCAAACTTGAATAATATTGATCTGTGGCTGATTGGTTTTCCCATTGATCACGATGTTAGTGACTCACAGTCTCCTTCTCGACAGACTCCTTGTCATCATTTAGTGATCATAGTATGATTTGCCAAGTAATATTAAAATTGTGTTCCAAATGAAGATCTTTTCACCTGATGACCTCAAATCCCACTATCCAGGCAAATTTGATGCCTGGAAATTTGCGAAAAATGGTCGTGGTGAATGGGTGGGTTATTTTAAAAAGGAGACCGGATCTATTGTTTCGTTAATGAATGAAAAAGGTGAAGAATACCCAGACTTTAAGAAACGAGAATTAGAATCAACTGGAGGTTGGGGTCTGAGCATCTGGGCTAAGGGTATTAGCGACTCTGATAATGCATTTAAGAAACAAAAAGATGATCCAATTCATAAACAAGATGGCGAAAACAAGTGATTACTAAATTGTCTTTTCTTGGAGATAAAATAATTTAAGGAAGTATGTACATATCTTCATTTTTGTTTCTATGTTTGACTATTTATTTGGCCTATCTATACAGTAAAAAAAAAGAGTCTGATGATAAATTAAACGAACTACAAAAAATGATTGCTTTACTTCAAGAGCAGATTCAAATAATGAATGTCGTTGATAGACGGATATACAAGCTTCAACAGACAGGAATTAAGATTGTTCCCATGAACTTAGAAAAAAAGAATGATGAAGCAGTGCGGGAAGAATTTAGATCTATTTTATCTAAGGCATATTTCTTAGGATGGTATAAACTCCCAGAAAAAATACGAGAAGAAATTCATTCAATAAGAGAACAAAGCGAACACATTTCCTAGAGTGCCTATCAAAATGCACCAAGCCCACCTCAATTATTCAATACGTAGCGCACACTCCCTAATCTATTGTCTCTCACCCTTCATTGTTACTATAACCCAAACGGAAGCTAGACAGATGAAAGCAAGATACAACCAATGAGCGGTTTTAAACCCTAGCGTTCTTTCAATAGTTGAGGCTGTCAAAAGTAGTAAAATGCTGGCATGACAGACAACAGGCAAACAGCCACGTATAGCGGAGCAATTGACCCAACTAAACCACTTACCGCCCATGAATCTGATAAACAGGCAAATAACAGGCCAGGACAGTTTCAACCTGGACAATCTGGTAATCCTCATGGCAGACCTAAAAAAGAATGGACAATGACATATCTTATTGAGGAATCTCTCGAAGAGGCAGATGAGACAGGCATATCGTACAAAAGGATTATTGCGAATAAACTACGATCATTAGCAGTGAGCGGTGATTTGCGGGCTATTAAAGAGATTTTCGATGAATGGACGGTAAAGCCAAACAGTCAGTTGATATGCAAGAGAAGGGTGATTGGAATGTGACGATTTGCCGTCATCCTCATGAGGATGGAGATAGTGAATGAAGCGGTGGGGTAAATTTCGCTAAAACAAATCTCTCGAGATTTATTTCTACACCACAACAATTGTAGAAATTACAACGAATGATATACTCGACTAATGAAGCAAATGGAAAAGTTACCAGATGAATTAGCAGAAAAACTCCAAAAAGTCGCTGACGATCAAAATGTTGTGCTGATGAGCTTCATCGCTCCAGACATAACAGTCAGAAAGTCGCCATCTTCTTTCGATTACGCAAGTATTAAGGTTTCAGACTTGTACAGGATCGAAGCCGAAATAGATAAGATTAAGAGTGCTGGAGGCAGTCTTAGAAAACTCCATCTAATTATTCAAACTCCTGGTGGAGAACTGACGACCTCTACAAAGATTGCCGACTATTTACAAACAGTTTTTGGTGAAAATATCGACGCATATGTTCCGTATGAAGCTGCCAGTGGTGGCACTCTTTTATGTTTGGCAGCAAAACATATTGTGATGTGCAGTACTTCAAACCTCACTCCTATTGATCCTCAGATTATTTACAGATTTGGCAGAATATCTGCAACTTCATACGAACAAGCTATTAATGAATTCAAGCGAGATTATGGAAATTTAAGGCCAGAAGAAATTCCCAGTCCCTATCAACAGATGGCCAGCCAATTTGATCCTGTGACATCTAAAGAAATGAGTAAGGTAGTTTGGGACACTCTTAATGTTGCTTACAAATTTCTACTCAAATCTCAAAATCCAAAAACTGATGAGGAAAAGCAAAAAATGACTGCACTTGTTTTCAGCTTAGGTAAGACTGACTGGCCACATTCGCATGTAATTTCTCTAGATGAAGCTAAAAAGATTGGCCTAAATATTGATGAGAATGCAAATCAGATAGAGTTGCTCAACTTGTATAAGCGATGGGTTGCTGCTAGACTCAACGAGGAACAAGAGAATCATATTATTGATGTTTTTTATCCAAAACAAAAGACAAATGAAACCGAAACTCAACCAGCCTCAACAATCCCAGCTCAAACAACTAAGCAAGAAAAAAGAGAAAAACCTTAGTATTCCTGTTTATCAGGATGAATTACTTATCCAATTAAGATCAGCATATAGTGAATACACTCCTGTTGAAACAAATGAACTGAAGAAATTTCTGTTTCGATGATAAAAGAATTTAATTAGTAAGTTTTGTGTGTATTTCTTTTCGGCGTGGTGACACCCAAAAACCTGTATCAAAAGTTAACCGACAACCAAATAGTGATAATTCCATGTTCGAATAGCATCCATCCCTCGGATCAGTCAAGACACGCCAGCGTGTCTTTTTGCACACAATCTCCTTATTGATCATTTGTCTCATTTAATTAGAATATATCTCAGTATTTTAACAGTTGAAGGAGGCCCGTTGAAAGTTCTTATTACTGGAACAGTTGCAGTCGGCAAAACTCAACTTCTCGATCAGTTTGAGCAGCTCCACATTCGTCGAACCGTAGTCTTGCCGAACGTTGCCAAGCAGCTGATCAAGCACTTCTCTAGTGAAAACCACCTGTTAGCTTTTCAAGATGCTGTGTTTGCTGAACAGATAGAAAATGAGATTAGCGCAGAAAAGGAACACCCGAAAGTTATTCTTTGCCATCGTGGAGTACTTGATGTGATGGCGTATGCAGAGTTATATGGTCATCCACTGCGTCAAGAGTGGAAAGCCTGGACGCGATCTGAGTACGACCAAGTTATTTTCTTAACTGAAGATGAAAAAAGTAAAGATACTCCCCAGAAAACTTTTTACTCCGAAGTCGCAAAGAAAATTAGGAATCAAATTGTAAATACCGGACTTCCTTTTCAGACGCTTCACTATCCAAGCTGGTGCGAAGATAGACGACAACGTAACCTCAAGATCAATCTCCTGTCACTTCTTTTTTAAGCTCAGATGACAAACATCCCATCTTTATAGATAATTTTTTTCAGCCCATTTGTTAATGTTGCCGTTACAGTTCGATCTGTAGTTGAAATAATATCGGTATGTTCGGGAGAGTCGTTATAGCCAAAGTTTTTCCAATCTTTTTTGGTTAACTTACTCGAGTCTCCGCGATAGCAATCTTTATATGACATACCGATCGCCAAATGAGTGTTCCCAAATGGACCACCTATATTTTCGTCAAAAAGTGTTTCTGCCATAGGGTGAGTAATCCGAGACATTCGCTTATCAGTCAATGAATACTCGCCGATTTTATTTGCATTGGCACTTTTCAAGAGCTGGTGTAATAAGGCTGGCCCACTTCTGCAGTGGCGTCCACGATCAGGCCGCGTTCAAATCGAAGTGAGATATTTCGCAGTACATTTCCATAGCGGTACAGTGGCTGGTTGAAGCGAATCCATCCTTGAGTACCCCGCCAATCTGGCGAGGTAAAAAACTCAAAACTCGGGATGTTCCGGCCACTGCCAGCATTCCAAATTCTATTGGCACCCAACTGCACCTTAAGGTCAACATCAGGCCCTTTGACTTCCAGCCAATCAATTTCCATTGAGTTAAGCTTTTTTTTAATGTCATGCTGCATGGCATGCAGTTTTTTCCACTCTTGAATGGGATCATTTTTATCTAAGAAACACGCTTGGATAATTTGTTGCCAATACTCCTCGAGTGTTAGGCCGACTTCGTCAGCTTTGGCCGGGACACCCCACAGTGCCAACGTCCAGGTGAGTTTCCCAGCGTGCTCTTTTTGGAAGAGCCACTGGCGATAAGCATCTCGAGCATCACGGGCAGTCGTAATTTTTTTAGGATCAACATCCTTCAGTTCTTCTGGATCAACGTCAGCAATAATGCCAACTTGATGATCAATTAACTTCACTCGAGCTTTATAGTACTGTTTTGGAAAAAATTTTAACTCGTCATCATCAGCATATGTATAGTAGTCTTTTTCAAAACCAGTTGGAACAATCTTGATGAGTGGATGTCCACCGGATTTTAAAATTGTATTCTGCAACGCTAAAGCAAACGATTTTGCCACGTCTGGCACGACACACTGAATCACTTCACCACGTTTAATACCCTCGCCTGAGTTCAGCGCAAAGTTTATCAAAACATCTGCATAACGTTCAATAATTAGACTTGATGGTTCGTACATTTTTACTCCTTGTATGTCATCAAAAATGCATTTACTTTTTCAACTGCTCTGGCTCTATGACTGAGTTGTGACTTGAGCTCATCACCTAACTCGGCAAATGTTCGAGAATGTCCTTCTGGAATAAATACGGAGTCATACCCAAAGCCAGCTGTGCCGCGTTCCTCTTCTGCAATTGTGCCACTGACCAAGCCTTCAAAAAAGTAGGTTTGATTTTTTTCCAGATAATGTAAAGCTAACACCGTTATAAACCGAGCTTTTCTTTGACTAGTAAGCTTGAGCTTTTTGAGCTGCGCTAACAGATACTGGTTTCGATCTTGATCAGATCCAGTCAGCCACCGTTTTGAGTTTACGCCAGGCAGTCCGTCAAGTGCTTCAACCATCAACCCAGAGTCATCAGCTAGGGCAGGCAAAGCAGTCTGTTGACTAAACCCGACAGCTTTTAAAAAAGCATTCTCCGCAAAGGTGGCTCCAGTCTCCGCTACGTCAAACTCAGCTGGTACGCCGGCAGCGGCAGGTGAAACGCACTCGATACCGGGAAAGCGGAGCAAAGTCTTAAACTCTTGGAGTTTATGCGGATTGTTGGTAGCAACCAACAGTTTACGCATTATGCCGGTTGTTGGCCACCGCCCAACATACCACCTAGACCACCAGTCATTGCTTGCAGCTTTTTAGCTGCCAACTCTTGAGATTTCTTGATAGCACGATTCATGATATCAATCACTTCAGGACTACTAATTCCTTGAACAGACAGTTGCTTAATCTTCTGGTCACCAGAAATAACGACTAAAATATCGCCTTCTTCAATACGAATCTCTTCTTGTGACAGCTCATCCTGCATCTGTTTCGCTTGTTTGCGAAGTTGATTAAGGTCGCCGAGTGCTTTAAAAGGATTAGCCATAATGCTCCTTGTGTACTTGTTTAAAAAAAGTAGTTCAATTTATCAGCATTCTACTATAAGAATACTTCTTGTGCGAGCTGAACCAGTTGATCTGTTCCAGCTGGTGGAATAGCAACATTTGAAAGCGTGTGTGTAAGCTGAGTCCCTTGATGGACCATAAACTCGAATAAAACTTTTTTATCAGTCAATGTCTGCGCCGCCTGTTCTAGTAGAGTCACAAACTTGGGTTGGCGGAGCTGATCACGGTGGAATTGATAAAACACTTCAATACATAAGGTTCCATTGTGGTGACAAGAAGGGTTTGCTGAACGAAGGACTGCCGCTAATGATGAGTTTCTTCCCTCAACTTCAGCGATAAATCGTGACCACTGCCCTAAGATACTTTCAGCTGCTTCTTTGCCACCGCTGATCTGGATAGGCAAGATAGCTGGTGAAAGCTCTAGAGATGGCGCGGAGTCTTGAACACTCACTGCCACGACGGGCGCGGTAGGTACCACTTTTGGTGGCAGAGGTGGAGTTCCTTTTTCTTGGGCTTTAAAAATGATTTCCAGTGCTTTCAGCTCCAGAGCCAGCAACGGAATCGGGGTCGACTGGGCTAAGTCGACGGTTAAAAATTGAGTCAACAAGTACTGCGTAATTTTCTTGGCATACTCAGTTTTCTCAGGTGCAGTAATTCCTAAAAGTAACTGCTGATGGAGATACTGCATAAAATCATTAAAAAATGTTTTCTCGTCTCTGCCATCTTGGCGAAGCTGGTTAAAAAGTTGAACAATTGCATGTTCATCCTTGCTTACAATACTGTGGATGAGTTTGTAAAACTGTGTTATTGGAGCAGCGTGTAGCTGCTGCTGAATACTCTGGGCAGTAATGTTGTTACCATCTGCGGCGCTAGTTTCTAATAGCTTGACAGCGTCTCGAAAACTCCCATCCGCGGCGCTAATAATCAGGTCAAGCGCACTCGGCTCGATTTGAAGTTTTTCGGCCGAGATCAGTGGCGCCAATGCTGCGTTGAGCTCATCAGCACTGGCTCTTTGGAACCTGATCACGGTGCATCGCGAAACGATCGTGGCGGGAACTTTGTGCTCTTCTGTTGTGGCTAAGATGAACACTACTTGAGCCGGCGGCTCTTCCAGCAGCTTTAACAGCGCATTAAACGCCTCGGTCGTAAACATGTGGACTTCATCAAGAATAAAAACGTTTACCGCTCCTTCTTGAGGTGGCAAGTAGACTTGTTCTTTTAAGGCTCGCACGTCATCAATTCCCCGATGACTGGCTGCATCAAGCTCATGTACCGCCAGCGAGTTTCCTTGAAAAATGCGGTGGACGAGCTCATCTGTGAGAGAAGGATCTTGATATGGTCCACCTTTGGCGTTGGCAGCAGTATTTAACATTGCCGCCAGGATCCGAGCAGTAGAGGTTTTTCCTGATCCGCGAGGACCTACCAGTAACATGGCGTGAGGGAACCGTTGAGCCGCTTGAAGACGCTGTAGCTGTTGACGTGCAGAGGTGAGGTGCAGTCCAGAAAGTGTAGTGGGTCGATACGTTCGGTACCAAGACATAAATTATTCAGCGTGATGATATCCCAAAAGATGCATCACCCCATGTTCAACAAAAAAACAGATCTGTTCGTCTACTTTTTTCCCAAACCGACGAGCAGCCCCGACAGCAGCAGGAAAACTGATCACGATATCACCAAGATGTGGTGGAATGCCTTCAGGCATTGGAAAGTCGTGATAGTCATTACGCTCGTGTTGAGGGAAAGACAGCACATCGGTCGTTCCTTCATGTTTAAGCTGGGACTCATTTAATACCTTTATTTTCCGTGAGCCAACTATTGAAATATCAACTTGAACGTGGGTGAAGTGGTTCTCAGTTAAGACGTCAATTGCGCGCTGTCGAAGCCGCTTTCGATCTACGGGATATCTTGACTGAACAAAAAGATTAATGAGAATCATAGCGAAGGTCTAAAGGTCCGAGTTGAACCTGATTTAATTGATCTTGAACAAAGTAGAGTAAAACATGACCATGAGCTGGCATTGACCAGACTTTTCCATCTTGGATCACCTCTGGCGATCCACCGAACTGGTACTGCATCCACTCTTGGGGCCCGAAGTCGCCAATGCACCCCACCACCGCCCGTTGCTCAACCGGATTGATCATCACCATTTTTCTCAACCTTAACCAATTTTTTAATAACATCGGTGAACCTAACCAGCTAGCTAGAAACTGTGCTTGGACAGCAAAGTAGTACATCTCTTGGGTAACTCCCTGTGGTGTTAACTGACCTAACTCAGTAAACCAGCCGAATCCACTCCTGACTTTGCGAATATTGGCCGACTTGACTCGAGTATGTTGGGCTAATACGTCGGTAGGATGTCGACGCAAATGAGGCAACGCTTGCATAATTCCAATTGAGTGTGGCAAGCGCACGCCTTCCAACTCAGCGGCCACCTCAAACCCAAAAAGATCACTTAACTGTTGCTCCAAGTAGAGCTCATCTTGACGAAGTAAATGTCCAGCTGGTTGCTCTACCATCTTGACCATCTTTTCGATGACAGCAGCGTGTTCTTCTTTGGTCAACTCAGCGTACAACTCTTGAAGTTGAGCTGGAGGCAGGGCAGGCGTAAACATGATGACATCATCCTACACAGTTTTTACTGCTGTGAGGAGATGCGCTGCATCCTGCAGACGGTTGAGCACCATCTCTTTGCCAATCACAGCCATGGTATCAAATAATGGCGGCGTCGCTTCTTTACCAGTTATTGCCAAGCGGACCATCATAAAGTACTGGCTTTTCTTATATTGATGCTGCTCTTGAATGTTTCTAACTGTCTGCTCCAGCGTTGGGACATTCCACTCGCACGTTTCCAAGATACTGAGTGTTTCGGCCAGCTGCTGCTGAACTTCAGCGGGTGTCGATTTGCGAGTGAGCTGCTGGGCATCATGGGTGATCGGACTGTAAAAAAAACGAGTTAACTCGTCAATATCTTTCAAGGTGACTAACCGATCAACAACCAATGGCAGAAACTCCTCGAGTCGATGGTCAGGAAAATCACTCGGCAGATAGGGTTGAACTCTTTTTTTTAACTCATCAGCTGATAACTGGCGAATATAAATGCCGTTCATCCAGTCCAGTTTTTTAGTATCAAAGACTGGCCCGGTTTTTTGAATTCTCTCTAGCGACATCACTTCTAAAAACTCAGTAAAAGAGAAAATTTCTTCATTTTGAGGATGAGACCATCCGAGCAACGCGATAAAGTTGAGTAAGGCTTCAGGTAGGTATCCTTTCTCTTTATAGCTCAAGATTGAGACATCATTTTTCCGTTTAGAAAGCTTACTTTTATCAGCATTTCTAATCAACGGCATGTGGGCAAATACCGGCGGTTCCCAGCCAAACCCTTGATAGAGCAAGAGATGCTTTGGGGTACTGCTGATCCACTCTTCGCCACGCAAAACATGGGTAATCTTCATCAGATGATCATCGACCACAACTGCAAAGTGATAAGTAGGAAATTGATCAGACTTGAGCAGAACTTGATCATCGATCGCCGCCGCTCCAAACTCAACCCATCCACGGATAGCGTCTGTCCAGCCGACTACGCCTTCATCTGGTGCTTTTAAACGAATGACGTGGGGTTCACCAGCGGTTACTTTCTGTTTCACTTCTTCAAAACTCAAGTTCCGGCATCGTCGGTCATATTTAGAGAGTTGGCCAGCTTGACGTTGATGTTCACGCATCTCAGTTAAGCGTTCAGCTGTGCAAAAACACGGGTAAGCGTGTCCCGCCGTAACTAACTGGTCAATATATTGGCGATAAATATCAAGACGTTCTGATTGTTTGTACGGTCCATAGTGGCCGCCTTTTTGACCGCCTTCATCATAAGTAATTCCTAGCCACTCAAATGCTTCATAGATCTTTTCTTCAGCTCCCTCAACAAAACGCGTTCGATCAGTGTCTTCAATTCTTACTAAAAACTGACCACCACTTTGATGAGCTAAAGCTAGATCAAACATTGACATCCAGGCAGTGCCAACGTGAGCAATTCCAGTCGGGCTGGGAGCAATGCGGGTACGGATCGGGAAAGTCATAACCAGATTATACCTGATTACTATTGAGGAGTTCCAGCTGACTGGTCTGGAGACTCAACTGGAGCTGGAGTAGGTTGTTGGTAAAATCTGGGGTCAACCGCTGGGACATATCCTAAAAATCCGTCATCACCTTCAAACACATAGATAGGCTGCATGTAATCTTGCTCTTCCACATCATCATAGTAGCCCAGCCGAACGTTCCGAATCACCGCCGTATCAGCGCTTCCTTTGTTGGCGATATATCCTTCTCCTGCTTGAATTAGCTGCCAAGCAGATGAGACTGATCTCAACGGATAGGTCTGCCGCTCGTTGTAGTCGATCTGTTGGTAGTGATAAGTCATCTCAACAACTTGATCTCGACCACTTAAAGCACTGGTCAAGATGGCGTGCACAGCTCCTAAATCACCTTTTGACGTAAAAAAGGGTTTATTGCCATCGACTGGAGTTCGCCGTAAATCTGCCTGGACGAAGTCAGCATCTGATACCGCAATTGCTTCAGTTAAGTCTCCACCAGAGTACTTGAGAAATTTTACTTCTGCTGAGGCTGTCGCTAGGTCACTCGGTAAAGATTGACCAGAGTTTACAAATGACTTAATGACCTGTTCTGCTCCATCTGCAGAGGGCACATTTTTACTCGATAAAAGCTCTGCGTGAGATAAGTAATCTGTTTTCAGGTCAAAGGTAAAATTTTGGACATTCATCTCTAGAGTTGATTGCAGCGGCTGGGTCTTTGTCCAGCGATAGCTCGTTTCACTAAGTACGCGCGGTTGGAAGACAAAGCCGTAGCTTGCGGCAATCTGCTTGGCTTTCTGATCAGTAAAAAGACCAATGCTTGATCTAATCATCAGGAAAACTTTCGCTCTATCTCCAAAGGAAGGCAGTCGACTTTCTGGAATTTGGAGTTGGTAGGCCGATGGTTTATCAGTTTGAGCTTGAGTCGGAAAACGAATTGGTGGCAAGGCGCCAAATCCAGCGGTTGGTGGCGGTGGCGCTTTAGGATGAGTAGCGATCCAAAAGTGAATTCCCGAGCTTAACAAAAACCGACCAATAATTAAGGTTACTAAAGTAATCGAGCCAAACTTAATCGTTTGCCGACCGATGTACGCTGCACGCGTCAGATTTATGCCTTGCTCTGTAGCCATAACATGTAGTGTAACAAATATTCTAGTAGCTCTGAAAGAGCTGAGACCGGATCATTGTGGAGCTGATCGCATCTCCCAGCTTACTGCTGAGCCTAACCAGTTTAAAATTTCGGTGGTCTCGGTATAACGGGCGTGACTGCCCAGTAACACCACAATCACGTCTCGGTTATGAGTATGAAGTGCAGTAACTAAATTTTCTCCAGCAGAGTCAGTCGTGCCAGTTTTGATGCCAAACACTCCTGGCACAGTTGCCAAAAGTTCATTTCGGTTCACCATTTGGTGGACGATTTTGCCCGAAATATCAGTTACGGTAATTTTTTTGGTGCTAACGAGTTTGGCCAAAACTGGATCTTTGAGCACTGCTTCTCCAAGTATTTCTAGATCTTGGGCAGAAGTTTGTTGTTTGGGATCATCAAGACCAGATGAGTTAACAAAGTGAGTTGAGCTCAAACCCATTGCTTTCGCCGTTCGATTCATCTCTTCAATAAATGCTGTATATCCACCGGCTGCATTGTTTGCCAAAACTAATGCGGAGTCATTGCCTGAATGAACGAGTAAGACTGCCAATAAGTCCCGGACTTTTACTTGCTCTCCAAGATGAAAGCCAATTACCGAACCGTCGGCAAACGCTTCTTCGCGGACAGTCATGATCTGGTCAAGTGAAAAAAGTTTTCTCGCTACGAGTGCTGTCATCATCTTAGCCGTTGACGCTGGATATCTGAGTGCCGCCGCATCTTTTTGAAAAAGAATGGTGCTGGTACGGATATCACTGACCAGCACCGCTGTAGCGCTCTCGGTTGCAAATGATTGATCGGGGGTTTGCCTAATGTGTGGCACTTCGACGTGCTGAGGTATTCGAGCTAGCAGAGCGGTAAGTTGGCGCACGGCTTTCAACTGCTCAACAGTATCTTGGCGTAACACGACTGCAATCCCAAAAAATCCAGTTGCAGAAATACACAATATCAATACAAGTGCAGACTTCATCTCCTCAGCTTACTGCTTTTTCTGGACAATTGCTAAATGCAGCTCTTTCAGCTGTTCTGGTGACAGCTCATTGGGTGCATCCATAACCGCAGTTTTTCCAGCTGAGTTCATCGGAAATGCAATCACTTCGCGCAACGAGTGCTCATTGGCCAACAGCATCACGTGTCGATCTAAGCCAAGGGCAATCCCACCGTGAGGAGGCGTCCCTACTTCAAATGCCTCTAGCATGTGACCCACGCTGGCTTGAGTCTCCGCTTCAGAGTAACCCATCACTTTAAAAGTTGCTTTCAAAAGTTCTGGGCGGTGGGCACGAATACTCCCACCACCAAGCTCGTAGCCATTACAGACGAGGTCATATTGAGTCGTCAAAATTTGGTCAACTCGCTCACCTTTTAATAACCACTCTTCATGCTCTGGAATTGGAGCACTGAACGGATTATGGGTGAAGGTCCAGCCACTTTTGCCATCAAACACTTCAGCTGCGTCAGTCTGGTCAACTTTTTTGAAGAATGGAAAGTTAATTACCCAAGCAAAAGCCAACACACCTTTTTCTTTTTCTGCTGGAGTGCGAAGGTCAAATTTATCGGCACCAAACTGAGCGATCGCATCAGCGTAAGTGAAAATTGGAAAGGTCTCTGTTTTTAATACACCGCCTACTTGTTTGACCGCTTGTTTAACGAGTGACTCTACGGTACTCATCACGTCTTCACGTTGAACAAAACTCATCTCCAGGTCAAGCTGAGTGTGTTCAAAACCACGGTCAGCTCGTAAATCTTCATCGCGAATACAGCGAGCAAATTGGCAGTACCGCTCCACGCCCGCAGTCATCAGGAGTTGTTTATACTGTTGAGGACTTTGAGGTAAGGCGTAAAACTTGCCAGGTTGTAAGCGAGAAGGCACGATAAAATCTCGCGACCCTTCTTTGGTAGACTTGGTCAACATTGGTGTCTCAACCTCAGTAAACTTTTGCTCATGCAGAGCTAGGCGCAGCGCATAAAAATACTCCGAACGAAGTTGAATAATTTTTCTCATCCGTTCGCGACGCAAGTCAAGGTAGCGATACCGCAATCTCACTTCTTCATTAATTTCTTTGCCATCATTATCAACTGGAAGTGGCAGTTCTTTGGCAGGGTTCAAAATAATGTATGTTTGAACGTCAAACTCAACAGATCCCAGTGGACTGTTGCCATTTACCATTTTGGCTGGACGTTCTTTGACCAGGCCCGTCAGTTCAACTACCGACTCGGTGGTCAACTCACCCATCTTCATATAGCCAACACACTGAATCACCCCAGTCCGGTCACGAAGATCCACAAAAGTAATCTTGCCATGATCTCGTTTAGTTTGAACCCAGCCACTGAGGGTGAGGGTTTGTCCGACTTTGGCGTTGAGTTCGCCGATTGGGATTCGTGTGGTCATGGAGCTCCTTGTGTAATGTTTTGCCAACTTTGTTGTGCTTCTGCTTTTAATTCTGCCGGGACGTCCTCAAAAAGGTCTGCCTCAAACCCCATGTTGCTAATCCCGCCCAAGCTTTAAGGAACTCAACACTCCTTCTCTGCAGGAGCTGACGGCTTGAATCAAGAACGACTCTCAATTCACTATGTTGAGCAAACTGTTCAAATTGATGGTCCAGATAGTAGGAATGACTGGCTAAAATTTCCACTAACCTTCGAGCATGATCTGTGATCATGGTACTCGCAGCAGATGGGGTGTTATTTGTTTGACCACGACGGCGACGAGCCTCACTATAAATAGAAATATCTTTTGAAACTTGTCTAATCCGGGTCTGTGTCCCAGATCCCAATCTTCTGTAGTTATCTGCGAGCGTTTCAATTATTGTGGGTGTTAACTCAAAGGGTTGTTTGACATCTTCATCACCTTGAACAAAAAGCAAGATTTGCTCAAGATCTATCATCTGCTGTACTAGCTCATCAAACGCAGTTATATATGTTTGACCGACTCGTTCAGCCGCTTTTCTCATATCGGAAATTGGGGTTGTTACTAAAAATCGAAGAATTTCGCCTTTGCCTTTTTTAAACGAGATAAACTCTGGTTTACTTCGCACTGCATCCGGAGCTGAATATCTGCCGCCTAAGCTTAACTGGACTGCTGCTTGAGCTTGAACGACTTTTCCGGCACTTGCTTGAGATAGACCAGTGAATTCACGGACTTTTTTACGAAAAATTTCAATATCTTCATCAGTCACTTCGCTCAGAGTAAGTCGTAATTCCTGACTACGGAGGGCTTGGAAACGTGCTAAATCAGCCCGTGATGCGTAACGAGCATCAATGCCCGAAGCTTTCTCGCCCCTAGCTACAGTTTCTTCATCTGTCATAAATCCTTATCTTCATTTTTCAATAAAAAAAGCCTGCTCAATCACGAATTGCTTCATGAGTGAACAGGCTTTCTCTAGGAGAAAAGGTGCCAACCTGATCGATACTTAGTTTTCAACGAGTCAGTCGCTGCGCTGCTTTTCTTCTCTGGGTGTCACTGGTCCAAAGTCCAAACGAAAAGAACTGTGGAAATTATAGCATGTTAAGAATGCTTCAACATCCAAAGAATTTGAAAGACATTCCAACTTGTCAGTAACAAAGTAAGTAAGCTCAGTGCAGCTAACTTTTTTTGCATACTAGTCATGACGTGTGCTAAGCCTAAAGCCAAGAACGGCAGTGTCCCGATAAACATCCTCGAGCCGTATGGCCCGCCAATAATCTCTAGTCCCCAACTTGCAACCACATACAGCTGAAGCAGAAAAACCCCCAGTCCAACTGTTGCCAGAACCAGTTCTTGCTTCCGCCAGCTCCATAAGCCAGCGAGTGCCAGAACAGCAATTGGAGCAAAACGAAAAAACCCATTACCTTCACTGAAAAGCACTCTCAAGAAATCAGGTTGGAGCCAGTGCAGATGCTGACCAGTAATCTCGTATGGACTGCCAAATTGGTGATACAGAATCCAAGTAAACCAGACTTGAATCAGCAACACTGCAGCGGCTTTAGCCATCAGCAAAGTTATTTTCCAGCTTCGATCTTGCCAGTTAGTGGCAGTACATGCAACCAGTCCGGCTACTGGAATGATCGTCAACAGATCTTGATTTCTAATCAGTCCAAGGAATCCGCCAACAGCTCCAAGTAAGCCCAAGAACCACCATCTTTGAGTATGATTTTTCCAGAGCTGAACACACATCCACAGAACAATACTGGCGAACAAAAATTCTCCACTGTGAGAGTTTAATGGATCAAGCATCGTGTAATACAGAAGCTGCGAAGTTAAAAAAAGGACCCCCACTGTTAACCAAGCGATTTTCTTTGTGAAGAGTTTTTTTAATGATAACCAGTTTAAAGCCAAACCAACGACACTACATCCCACTGCTGTATAGGCGACAATAAGCTGAGTGAGCACTGAGTAACCATCTGTCGTGATTGGAAAACTTAACACCTGAGCGAACCTACTGGCTGCTTCTCCAATTACAAATCCTGGAATCCAGACCAAGGCTATGCCCGGCGAAAAATTATTACTGATTAAACCCGTTGCTTTGATCACTACTGGTGGATTTGGAAAAGGATATTTAGGCTGGTGTGCTTCATTATCAAAGTTAATGTCGTGATCAATAACTATCGAGCGAGTGTAGGCATAATAGTAGTGTGTATCGCCCCAAATCGCAAAGCCAACCTTTTTAACTCCGAGCGTGAAAGTCAAACAAGAGACTAGCCAGAGCAAAAGAAATGGGATCCAAGCTGGAAATGAATATCTGCGGTTGTTCATCTGCTTATGGTAGTGCATTGGCGAGAACATTACTGTGGCTGACAGTAGCGTTCAAGGATCAGTTTATCAACTATTTTTGCAATAGTCTGATGTCCGACTGAATTTGGGTGACCGTCTGGGAACGTGCCTTGAATATTTTTGAGATCAGGAACAGTAAAGAATCTAGAGACATCATCATAAGGTTTAAGCCAATTCGCCATCTTCTGTTGATTGAGTTCTGCTAAGCTAGAGAAACTCACAAACCAAGTTGTAGTTCCCTTTCGACTTTCCAAAAAACTCTGCAAAGAGGCACCTATGATTGAGGTCAACTGTTGTTGAGAAAAATGCTGGTCTCGATACGCTACACCTTTGTCCCAACAGTTCATTATTGCTGACTGGGTACTGCCTTTTTGACTATCCAGACAAGCTTCCGTAATAGGAACTTCTATCTCATTTACGCGACTAAATTCAAAACCGCTTTCAAACCAAATAATAAGATCTGGATGATACTTTGCCCCAACTTCTTGATACCTTTTAGCGATGTATGGCACATCAAAGCCGTGGACACCGAGATTGAGTACTTCAAAATTTTTGAATTGACAAGTTTGGGTCTGTAAGTTCAAGAGAGCTTCCAACTGCTCCGGCCAACTTTCAGCAGTGTTAACATAGTGACCATAGGTAAAAGAGTCACCTAAAGCTACTATTCGAAACGTTCCAGCTGGTTTTTGGAGAGAATAGTTTGTGCGATCATTTAAACCATCATGGTTGTATCTTGAAATTGCTGGGTAAGGCATCCAAGATTCTTGGGCATTCACCACTGCATCAGGCTTGAGCAGTGAGTAGTGCTTAAATTCAGAAGTAAGTGGAAAGATCATCTCTTCTTTTTTAAGTATAGAAACACCGAGAACTTGATGCTGATGAAGTTTTTTTTGATAGAAGTGCCAACCAAACGCGGCAACAAGTATCATCTCAGATATGCTAAAAACACCCAGCCACAGCCATTTTTTCAGAGGATACTTTCGTCTTTATCTTGATACCTTATAATACACAATGAAGTATACGTTCATTGTTTAAGGACTGTCATGAGTGAGACACCACCGATTGATATTGGTAAAATAAATAAAAAATTTGGTGGCCCAGTAGCTACTCAAGATCCTCAGGGAGAGATTCATCTGGACTTTGAGGCCCTTAATCAGCTGGGCGAGCACAGTATGATTACTCCAGTTGACTCACAACGTCAGCTCTACTATGCGCTGCTGGCTTTACATGAACTCCGTCATTCTCATCAAGTAGTGAAGGATGAGCAGCTGCAGTTATGGCTTCAACTCCGAACTGCTCAGCTCTTGTTGTGGTTATTAAACTCACTTTTCGGTGAGTATAAGTAACCTGACTCTGTTTACGAGCGGTCTTTTTCTTGATAAAATTAACTTCTCGTGGACCCAAACCTGGGCCACTATCTCAAACAGAAAAATCTCAGATGTCTACTCAACCTACTTTAGAAGAAATCGTTGCCTTAGCCAAGCGACGTGGTTTTGTCTATCCTACTTCAGAGATCTACGGCGGTTTAGCAAACTCGTATGACTATGGTCCTTTAGGAGCTGAGCTCTTACGCTCGATCCGTAACACCTGGTGGACTGAGCTGATTCACAAACGGACGGACATGGTCGGACTTGATTCTCAAATTATGCTTCACCCAGACACTTGGGTGGCTTCTGGACATGTTGATTCATTCTCAGATCCATTGGTGGAAGATACTGTCTCGCAGAAACGGTACCGGGCAGATCACTTAATTGAAGCGTGGTTGAAGAAACATCCAGAAGTTCAGTTAAGTGCTGTCGAAGATTTGTCGGTAGCTGAAATGGGCGAGTTTATTGCCGAACACAAGATTCTCAGTCCAGATGGCAATCCTTTAACTGAACCGCGCACCTTCAACCTTCTTTTCGAAACCGCGATCGGTTCCGTGGCTGGCGAAAAAGCTAAAGTTTATCTTCGTGGAGAAACTGCTCAAGGTATTTTTACTAACTTTAAACAGATTCTTGATTCAACTCGCGTTCAACTTCCATTTGGAGTCGGTCAAATTGGCAAAAGCTTCCGGAATGAGATTACAACTGGGCAGTTTGTATTTAGAACACTCGAGTTTGAGCAAGCTGAAATTGAGTACTTTTTTGATCCCCAGAAAACAGATTGGAAAGAGCTCTTCCAAAGTTGGCGCGATCAAATGTGGAGCTTTGTTACCCAGACGCTTGGCATTCAAGCACAAAACTTGCGGTGGCGCCAGCACACAGACACCGAACGTAGTCACTACAGTAAAGATACTTATGATCTAGACTATCAGTTTTCGTTCGGGTGGAAAGAGCTGTGGGGAGTCGCCTATCGGACTGACTATGACTTAAAGCAGCACATCCAGCATTCTGGCAAAAACCTGGAGTACACAGATCCTTTCACTGGTGAGAAGATTGTGCCTCACGTGATTGAGCCAGCAGTTGGAATTAACCGAATTTTCTTGATGATCTTGACTGATGCGTACTGGAATGACACTGCCCGTAATCGAATTGTTTTAAAGCTCAAACCTAGCTTAGCACCGTATAAAGTAGCTGTTTTTCCACTAGTTAAAAATAAGGATCAGATCGTGAGCAAAGCCAAAGAAGTTTTTGCTCTCTGCGCAGCGCAGGTTCGTACCTACTGGGACGATCGCGGAAACATTGGAAAACGGTATCTAAGTCAAGATGAGATCGGCACACCCGCGTGTATCACTATCGACTACCAGACACTTGAAGATAGTACCGTGACCTGGCGCGATCGTGATACTGCTGAGCAAGTCCGAATTAAGATTGAGGACGTCGCCACTCAACTCAAGAGTTAAGTTCATCTCAAGTTTTACTAAACAAGTAGAAAAAATCTTTTTGGTAACCATGTAAATAGGTATACCCACCATTCTGCATTTGCTTGAGCAGTGAGGTGGCAGTATAAGTACCATCGTTTTTCGGCTGAAAAAGTGCAAACCGTACCCAGTATGGATTAATGTCGAGTTGCATGGCATTTACTGCCCCGGCTGCACGAAGCGCTTGGGCTAACGTCTCGGGATGAAGTGATGGACCGACCGCATAAATAAGGTTTCCATCTTTATCAATCCCAATGCCTGATCTCCAGGTATAAATTGAGTTTGTTACAGTTCTGCCCCAGGTGTCTTTACCTTCTTCGGTAAATGGAGTTACCTGTCCGTCTTTAACCATCAAGACTCCATTTTGGCGAACTGCTACGATCTCATTAGGAATTTTTTCTCCAGTGTACACCCCAATTTTTGCCTGACCGCGGGTATTAATAAATACAGTAGCTAAGTTATTCTGAAGCGGCACGTATGTTTTGCCATCAACGATCATCCCATAGGCACCATCTTTATACTGAAATCCACCATCAAAGGCCGCTAACAGTAAGTTTTTGTCTTTAATGTCATCTGGAACTTTGCCTGGACCAGGATTGCCAATCGTCCCACCTGGGTGTTTGATACCTGCCACCGCCCCAATTCCAATCTTTTTCTGATCAATTTTTACTAATGCTACATACGCGTAGGGGCGATTGTCATCAACTCGCAAAACTGTTTTGGCCATTACCTCGTCCTGAGGAAATCTTGAGAGGTGAATAGCTTTCCAGACTCCCTCATTTGCCAACCGACTAAGATGAGTGATCGGAGTAAGTGCAGTCAAGTTCATCTGAGTTTTAAGCTGTGATGCTGGGTTGTCTTGACTGTTGTCCACAAAAAATGTATCTGATGTGGTGACTGGTTCAGGAACATGGACTTGGTTCAACTTATCTGAAGCATTGAAATACAGTGACTCAAGTTGAAGTGTTGCTTTTGAACCGATGAGTGGCCGGAGCACGTCATCTGCACCATTTGCCATCAGTGACAACACTACTCCTTTTTGGGTAAGAAGCGTTATTCCAATTACTACACTTAGCAGTAATGCGGCTGAGATACAGAGTGTTTTTTTAGTCATAATTGATCTGGTGTAGTTTTACGAAAATTGAGTTTACCGAGTCAACTTAAGAAAATCTTAAGAACAAGAACATATCATAGCATTGGATCTTCAAAATCTGATTGGCTCAGCTTATTCTCCAAACAATGGACTAAACAATGATCAGATTGACTGTGTGTAACAACTGTGTAAAATAGAACTTCTGTTATGTACAACCAACCCGTTGTCACCAAATTTATTACTCGTCATCTTCTTTGTGAAGGACGGGTCTTAATGACCTAGCAGAAACTTTTACTGTCTAGATATTAAAACCCCTTTCAAAAGAGGGGTTTTTTTATGGGAGGATCATGCTTGAGCAAGAGTGGGAAACATCATTATTGATCAAATCACATTTTTTGAAAGAACAGTATGTTCAGATTATTCAGGAGTTCTTCCCTGGATGTGTCAATCTTGATGAGTTCATGGCAATGTTTTCGCAGACGTTTCATGAGTATCAAGAAAGTAACCGCCGCAAGATGGACCCGGACTCAATCAGGGAAAGAAAAATTAGCTGTTCTTCTGCTGCCGCACTGCTAGGAGTCTGGTGGAGTATTCAGTTTCCACAGTCACTGCCCATTTTTTTGATTGAGGCCAAAATTGATAGAACAGCATCTAAAACAACCGCCCACGTTAGCGTTGTCTTACCACCCCCACAAGGGGTATCCATTTATGAGGCAATCTTAGCATTTACTGATCAACGGGCCATGCGTAATGATCTGCATATTATTGACTGGACTTCTCACAGCAGTATGAAACCGACCAATCCAAACTGCAGCTATCCAGTCTATCCGCTGACCGGTCTTGATTCATATTTGAGAAATCGACTTCAAATTCTTGGGCTTCTTTCTAAATACTCAACTAAAAATCCAGTCCACGGCTAGTCACAGTAGTCACATTTACTCAGCGATAATTACCACATCTTTGATTACAGTTTGAAGGGACTGTTTATTTTTCCATGAGTTAAGGCAGAGTGTTCCTGCTAGGCGGACGTGTGCTCCAGCGGCTACAGTTTTTGCCAGCTCACCTTTACTCCAGCCTAAGGCCGTTAAAAACTGTGGACCGTTTACGGTGTTAAAAGTTAAGTTCAACTTAAGGTGACTCCCTGCTTTACCAACTGCCTCGCTTGAGACAACCTTCATCACCGGGAGGGCAAAGATAGGTTCGAGATTTGCCTTACCAAAAGGGGCCAGTTCTTGAACGAGCTCAGCAGTTTCTAGTGAAACCAACTCGACAGTTAAAGCGCACTCAACCTCTAAGGTTGGCGTAAGCATCTCAGCCGTGAGCTTGGCCTTGGCAAGTTTTTCTAAACGGGACTGAATACTTGCCAACTTCTCTGGCAAAGCTGCAAACCCAGCCGCCATCGGGTGACCACCAACTTCAAGCAGATCGTCTTTGACCATCCGGATGAGCTCAGTAATATTTACTCCTGGAATAGAGCGAGCTGAAGCTTTAATCAACGTTTCTCCGATCGCGATCGCAATGGTTGGTTTTCCATAGGTTTCCACGAGCTTACTTGCTAACAAGCCAATTACACCTTCATGATAGCGAGTATCTGCCACGATAATAATATTTTGATCTGTCCATTGAGCAGCTTGTTGAAGCGCATGCTCGATCATGTCACTGGTCAGTTCTTGACGAGTTGTGTTGGTTGAGTTGAGCTCCTCAACCAAAGCAGCGGCTCGTTCAGCACTGGTGGTACAGACCAGCCGCAGTGCATCAAGGCTATGCTTCAATCTTCCCATCGCGTTAATTCGTGGGGCTAAGACATAGTTAATGGTCTCAGTGGTCAGCTCAACTGGGTTCACCCCAGCGGTAGTCATCAGCGCATGCAGACCGATTCTGTTAGTCTTTTTCAGCGCCGCCATCCCATGCACTACAAATGAGCGATTAATTCCTAACAACGGCATTTGGTCAGCAATCGTGGCTAAAGACATCAAGTCTAAACTCGGCTGAGTTGCAAGTGGAGACAGTTCTCGGGCCAAAAACCAGGCTACTCCTGAACCAGACAGCTGCGTACTCTGGACAATAATATCTGCCTCAGGATAGTGCGGAGCTGCTTCAATCATTTCTGGAGAGTGATGGTCAGTCAAGATGGTGAAAATACCCCGCTTTTTCAACTCAACAAATGCGTCATGGGCGACGATACCATTATCAACGGTGATCACTAAATCTGGACTATGCTCAGCCAGCAAGGCTTTGAGTGAGCGCGCAGTCAGTCCATACCCGTGCTTTTCTCGATGTGGTAAAAACGGCTGAGCTACTACACCAACTGCTCTGAGTGCTTCCCACAAAATAGCAGTCGCACAGACACCATCAACGTCATAATCGCCAAAAATAACGACCGTTTCTTTTTGGTGAGCCGCTTGGTGAATTCGCTCGACTGCTCTCTTCATTGCCGAGCTACTCAACCCAACAGATTCAAGACTGTATTGATCAGGATGAACAGGGTGAAAAAAAGTCTCAATTTCTGCTGCTGTCTTGATCTGGCGTTCCGCCAACAGCAGTCTTTTCAGCTCTTCAATTGAGGTAGGAGTGGTCTTACTTTTATACTGCCAGTACATATGTCTTCACGGTACAATAGCATGAGCTCATGCAACTTGCACTTCCTTTTGAACCACTGGTTATTCTCGATCGATTACGCACTGCCGGCTATCAAGCCTACATTGTTGGTGGAGCAGTTCGCGATGCCCTTTCTCAAAGATTAAGTACTCACACTGACTTTGATTTCACTACTAATGCTTCCCCCGATCAGATTCAAGTCGTTTTCCCAGAAAGTTTTTACGAAAACCAGTTTGGAACAGTCAGCTTGACCAAGTCTGACGTATGGAAACTGGTCGGGCTCGAGTTTGAAAAATCGCTTCAGGATGTGTCAACAAACGCCATCCCGACTGGACTGATCCAGCTCGATTCAGCGACCAAAATCCACGCGTCTTTAAAAAATAAACCCGCCGTTTCACTCTCTCAACCAGAAGCTCCTCAGTCGAGGTGGAAAAATTATGAGATTACTACCTACCGAGCCGAAGGTCGCTATACCGATCATCGTCGACCTGATGAGGTAAAGTGGGGCGTAAGTTTGGAAGAAGACTTGAGCCGTCGTGACTTTACAATTAATGCCATGGCAATCGAGCTAAAATCCGAGTTTTTAGCTCAGTTTTTTGCCCAGCCCCTGAGTGCAGATCAGGTACATCAGCTGATTTCACTTCAAGAGGATCAGTACATTATTATTGATCCGTTTGGTGGCCAAAACGATCTGCACAGTGAGACTTTACAACCAGTAGGTGATCCAGCTACTCGATTTGAAGAAGATGCATTACGGATGCTAAGAGCGGTCCGCTTTTCAGTGCAGTTGAATATGCGAATGACAGATGAAACATTTACGGCTATCTCTGAGTTAGCAGAGCAGACTCAGTATGTCAGCTGGGAGCGGATCCGTGATGAGTTTTTAAAGATGTTAGCTAGTGATTTTCCTGCTGAAGCAGTCCGGCTCTTGGATGAGACTCGCCTGCTCCACTTTATCTTGCCAGAACTGCGCGAAGGTCGGGGAATTGAGCAAGCTGGTCACCATACTACTGACGTCTGGACACACAGCTTGGATGCCTTAGCCAGTTGTCCTTCAACTGATCCGATCGTTCGGTTTGCTACCTTAATTCATGATATTGGCAAACCACGCACACTCAAATACATTGACGAAACTCCCACCTTTTATAACCATGAGATCGTTGGTGCACGAATGGCTCGCCAGATTACTGATCGATTCCATTTTTCAAAGCACGAGAGTCAACGTATCTATACGCTAGTGCGTCATCACATGTTTTACTACCAACCTCACAACACTGATGCGGCAATTCGTCGGTTCATGCGCAAGGTCCGTTTAGAAAATATTAACGATATCTTGGACCTGCGTGAAGGCGATCGACTCGGCAGCGGGGCTCGCAAAACGAGCTGGCGGCTTGAAGAAATGAAGCAGCGAATGGTTGAACAGTTACATCAACCGTTTGATGTGACTGATCTGGCCATTGATGGCAATGACTTAATCACAGACTTGAGCCTTCAACCAGGCCGAGTGATCGGTCGATTACTTAATGAACTTTTTGAACAAGTTCTAGAAAATCCGGAGAAAAATACTCGAGAATATTTAATTGGAGAGTCGAAGCAACTCCTTGCAAAGTGGCAAGAAGAAGCAAGTTGAGCTACTTTTTCTTTTTCCGACTTTTTTCCAAACTGTCCCACAACACCACCAATGGAGCTGCGGTAAATGTTGAAGAGTAGGTTCCAGTCACTGCCCCGATCAGCAGCGCAATTGAGAACAAACGCACCGTGTCTCCACCCAGAAGCACCAGTGCTGATAACATGATAATGATTGTCATTGAGTTATTTACTGAACGGCCCAGCGTTTCCAAAACAGAGGCGTCAACGACGGTCATAAACTCACTCTGCGGATGCTTGCGCACATTTTCCCGGATTCGATCAAACACCACAATCGTATCGTGAACTGAAAACGATAGCGTAGTTAGTAAGGCCGTCACAAAAAGAACGTCAACTTCGGCATTAAAGAATCTGCCGAGCAGACTAAACATCCCGATCAACACCAGCATGTCGTGAAACATTGCCATTACCGCGGCTAAACCATACTTCACACTGTGGAACTGTCGACCGATGTAAAGGGTAATAAATACCGAGACAGCAACTACAGCCATCAAAGTCTTTATCATCAACTCTTTGCCCAACGTTGGTCCCACTGATTCAAAACGAACTTCTGTCAGACGTTGAAAGGCAGGAGTTAACTTCAGCAGCAGCTGGTCTTTTTCTTGATTTGAAAGTGCTTTTGACCTGATCAAAAACTGTTGGTCACCTGAAGTTTGGACGGCAATGATTTCTGGCGTAGACCCAATGTAACTTTGAAGAGTTGGTCGATCTATCTTCATTGGCGGTGATTTCTGTTCGTCATGCAGCTCAAGTAAAGAACCACCTGTGAAATCAATTGACAACTTGACTCCATTGACGGCCAGCGAGATAAGCCCCGGAATAATAACTATTAAAGACAGAGCAAAATAAATTAATCGGTACTTCATAAAGCTAAAATTTTTCATCGGGCTGCTCCTTTCAGGAACAAGCGCATCAACGTTCTCGTCACCACTAAGCCTGTGAAAAGACTCGTTAAGACACCGATTAACAAGGTGATTCCAAAACCACGTACTAGACCACTAGTATTTAAGAAGCTGAGGTCTAACGGATTAATTAAGACTAAAGCGGTAAAAATTGTAGTAACGTTTGCATCTTTAATACTGTCCCAAGCTCGACCAAATCCAAGCTCCAGCGCGCGGTCAAAGGGCTGGCCGACGCGGAGCTCTTCTTTCATCCGTTCAAAAATCAGAATATTAGAGTCTACAGCCATTCCAATGGTCAAGAGCAAGCCAGCAATCCCAGGTAAGGTTAAGGTCACACCGATCAGTTTATAGATAGCAACTGTAAAAACGGCATAGATGACCAGCGAAACACTCGCTAAAACGCCTTTCCAACCATAATACATGACCATAAAGAAGACGACGCACGCTAGACCAACCGCTCCGGCAAACAGACTTTGTTTAACCGCGCTTTGACCAAGGCTAGCTCCAATGTTGTGCTGCTCAATCACTTCAATTGGCACCGGCAGAGCTCCAGCGTTGAGCTGAATATTTAACTGTTTCGCTTGATCTAAGGTAAAGTTGCCGGTAATGATGGCTCGACCGTCTAAAATCGGAGTACTAATTCTAGGTAAAGATACTGGGAAACCATCCAAGAAAATTGCGAGTACCCGCCCAGTATTTTGTTGGGTAAGCTCAGCAAATGCTTGAGTTGCTTCTGGACTAAATTCCATTGCCACTACCGGTTGACCGGTCTTCGGATCGTACTGAATTGAAGAACGTTTCAGCTGCTTTCCAGTCAAGCCAGTTGGTTTAAACTGTGACAAAAAGGCGGCTGCAGACTGGGTTGCTTGGGCAGATGGTGAAGAGTCTTGAAGTCGAAAATCGAGCAAAGCTGTTGTACCGATCAGGTTGAGCGCTTGAGTCGGATTACTGACTCCGGCCAGTTCAACAATAATTCGTTGTTCTGTTCCAGATTGAGCAGTTTGAACGAGTGGCTCAGAAACTCCAAACATATCCACTCGGCGACGAATAATTTCCTGAGCTGACTTTAAGGCATCTGCGCGACTAGCCGCATCGATCTTACTCATGTCTGCTCGAAGCACAACCTGCATTCCACCTTGGATATCTAAACCTTGCTTAAGCTCCAAATTTCCGCCAATGGTTTGGCCAAAAAATGGTAATGTCAGTTGAGGTCGACGTAGTACAAAGTCAAACTTGCGTCCGGCGGCCATGAACTTGACTGGTAACTCTTTAGGAAGTGCCAGAAGAGTTGCGAGAAAAAAGAAGAAAATAATCAGAAGAAATGTGCGAATAACTTTCGACTGCTGCATGACAGGTACTCTACTGGATTCCGCGGAAAGGTCAAGCTGTGCCAGCTAGTTGAGTCCAACTGGCTTCCGCTCTACCAGCTCCTCTTCATTTCCGATAATCATTACTCGAGTACCGAACAGTACTTCCATCAGAAATGGATCACGGCGTTGTTTTCTAAATTCGAACTCATCTTCAGGAAGAACAGTATAGTTAATTTCTCGGCCCAACTTTTCTTGTTCTTCTTTAATCAAGCTTTCTAACTCTTGAAGGACCACGTCTCCCACAATTAAGATATCAACTTCGGTGCGCTTTGAGTTATCAGTTGCTACAAACTTGCCCGAGAACATCACAAACTTGACTGTACCCAATTTCTTGCGGAGTTTAACCAGTTTTTGGCCAAGACCAGTACTCTTTTTAACCATTCTGAGCAGTTCAGGGAAAAAACTATAGTTCCGATTCAAGTAGTAGTAGAGCCGATTTCCCCGCTCTTCGCTTTTGAGCATTCCAGCTGCTAACATCCGGTCGAGTTCACGACGAACCGCGTTGATTTCCTCATGCGTATGACGAGTAATTTCTCGAACAAAGTACATCTCAGTCGGTTGGCTGAAAAACAGCTCCATAATGCCGACACGTACTCTAGAGATCATGAAATCTTGTAATGAGTTCATACACGCCCCACTTGAAAATATCTTTTGAGTATACTGAGTACAAAAAGATTCCGCAAGCGAGTTTTTGCTTATTGGTAAGTGATAGTAGTCTTATTGGCAACGGTCGAGATCCAAGTCAGGCCGCGAACAAATGAGATGTCTTTGCCTTTGAGGTCTTTAAAGGTCAGCTGACCTTCGCGATCTTTTTTAAACCATTTGGCTTTGACCACTTCACCATTCTGGAAAACGAGGGCGTCACCAGTTCCTGTAGTACGGTAGAGTTGATGTTTCTTCTCATCAATAGCATTCTTCTCATCTGTAAATAAGATCACTGCATTCTTCGCCATGATTTGTTTTTTATTATTCTGGTCAATATGTGGCTCACCAGCTAAGAAACGTTTGTATGAGTTAGTTGCACTGTCATACTGCCATCTCACACCATACGATGAGAAGGTGGTCCCATCCCAGAATTGGAACGAGATTGTGGATGCAGTTGGACTTGAGACTGCTTTATCATCTTGAAATGACCAAGGTGTATAGCCATCTTTCCAGTCAGCTCCAGTGGTGGTTTTTTTACCCAGAGTGCGAGCTGGACTAAGATTGGTCCAGTTGCGTTTGAGCGCAATTGCCCACAGTTTTTCTGTCGAAGTTTCCATAGTGTGCTCAGTAGCGACACTTTTTCCCGGGATCCGATTGTCGTTACGGACAAACGTAGGATAGCCAATTGAAAACTCATTCATGTCATTTTGCCCATTCCAGCCATAGTCACCAATTTGGCCAAGTGCATCTGCTGGTCCTGGCAAGTTTGCGCCACCAACGTGTGCATACAGTGGCAGGTTGAACCCAGATGCCCAGTCAACAAAGTACGTTCGGGCTGAACGGATTGGTGCCAAAGTCGTATCTTCAGCTTGGACGTCACAATAAAAGATGCCCATGAACCGGGTTACTCCACCTTCAGCTAAGGCTTCAAACACCAGATCAGCGTGAGTCAGACCAGATTGAGGACGAGCATCTGGACTGTTCTCGATCATCACCGCCAGTGGCCGGCGTTTTTCCCAGGCTGCTTTTTCGGTAACAGTAAATAGCTGGCCATTTATAGGACATTGCTGATTCCGTGGTTCTTGCGCACTGATGTTGAGTAGTTTCTTACCAGTGTCAGACTCATCCGCAGTAAGGTGTTGTTGGGTTTGAGTTGGCGTTGCCTGTTGGGTTTGAGCAACACCTTTACCTTTAGCCATCTGTGATGAGAAAGCATAAACAAGACCTGTTGAAACAAGGTAAAGTACTAATAAAATGATGAGTTTTTGTTTGGTCATACCGCTCCGATAGTTGTATCACGACTCAGAATTTCATACCAGCCGATAGATCACCGAATCTTGCTCGTTTCCTAAAATTTAAGTGCCGAAATACTGGGTAGAGCTCCAAATTTTATGGCAATCAGTACCGCAAAGATAAAACTAGTGATCAGCAGTGTTTTTCGTAAATCTGCATAAATCAACTCCACGTCATAAGAAAACATACTGCCTACACTAGACTCTTGCCCAGGATGAGTAGTTTTTTGTTTAGCGCTACTCGTCAATTGCTCTGAAACCGAGGAGGTATATGTATAAGAAGGCTGCTGTTGAGCAATCCGCTGAGCCGAGATGTGCTGTTTTTCTGTTCGGGTACGACGTTGACTTGCCATAGTTATCCTCGATGTGTGACTACCTCAATAATATCTTTTGCAAAGATGAGGGCCATGATCAGGCCGAGCACGATAATTCCTGCATAGTTGACGTACCCTTCAATCCGATTCACTCGTTTTCGGCCAATCACAAACTCCAGCAAGATCATTACTACTCTTCCACCGTCGAGTGCCGGAATGGGCAGCAAGTTAAAAATTGCCAAGTTAACCGAGATAATACCGGCAAAGTTGAGGAGCATGCCTGGACCTTGATCAAAGATGCCAGCTTTTCGACTTTCGACAAAAATCTTGACTGGACTACCCACTTCAGTAGGAACTTTACCTTGAGTAATACTTTTGCCGATATTTCCTAAAGCTTCAAAAATCAATTTTGTTAAGTACCATGTCTGCTTCAGACCAGTCATTGTGCCGCGGATGGGCATTTCATACCAAGGGTAGAACTGCTGGATGACTACTGGAGTAAATTGAATGCCAATCTCTCCTTTGGTAGAATCATTGGCTTTTGGTCTGGGCGTAATCGGAAAACGTTGTTCGCCAGTACAAGCAGCCGCGTGTTCGGCACAGGGATTGGTCAAGATCAGTGTTAGCTGTTCTTTTGGGCGGGCAGAGATAATCTTAATTACGTCATCAACTGTAGTGACTGCTAAGACGCTTCCATCTGGCAGTTGAATGCCTTTAATGTCAACCATCACTGGCAGCTTGGCAGCGGCGGCTGGTGAGTCTGGCAAAAGCTCGCCAATTCGCGGGTTATTAGCCAGCTGAGGGATACCTGTCAGCGAAAAAAACAAAGAAAATGCCAAGATCCCAAATAAAAAGTTAACTGTAGCTCCGGCTACAGTAATCACCAGTCGAGCAAACTTAGTTTTCGCATAAAACGGGCCCTCAACACGGTTGGAGTTGAGTTGAGGTAAATGTTGAGGTAATTCTGGACTGGGCATGTCTTCAAATGATGCTAACTCGACCTCAGAACCTTCTTCACCTTCCATCTTCACGAAGCCGCCAAAAGGAATCCAGTTCAAAGAAAAAATAGTGCGACCTTTTTTGAACAGCGTCACTGCTCGAGGTGGATACCCCACTCCAAACTCATCAACTCTGACTTTGAACAATCGCGCCGTCAGATAATGGCCGAGTTCATGAATGATAACCAGAAAAGATAAAATAATGACAAAAAGTACAATTTGAAAAATTACCATGTTATACCGTCATCAGCTCTTTCTCTTTATCGGTCTGTAACTGTTGAATCTTATCCATATATTCTTTGACTTTTTTCTCTAAAGTCTCCCGTTCTGTCTCGATCACGTCTTCACTGACATTACCCTCTTCTTTTTGGTGTTCGATTTCTTTTTTCACTTCAGCACGAACATTACGCAGCATCACTCGCCCAGTTTCAATCTTTTGATAAAGAAGCTTTACCATGTCTTTGCGGCGTTCTTCTGTTAAGGCTGGAACGACGACCCGGATGATGGTGCCATCGACCACCGGATGCAGGTTAATGCCGGCAGTAGCAATGCCTTTTTCAATTGCGCCCAGCAGTGACTTATCCCACGGCGCTACAATCAGCATGCCCGGATCTGGCGCTGAGATGTTGGCAAGCTCGCTCACTTTCATCCGCGCTCCATAGGCATCTACCCCGACAGTATCAAGCAGTTGAACTGACGCTCGACCAGTCCGCAAAGAAGAAAAATCATTGCGAATAAAGTCCATTGTTTTGTCAGCACGCTGAGTAAAGAGGCTAAATTGATACGGCATAGGAATCCTTGATTAAATAATTGTACAGCGTGTTTCCGCTGCTGCCAGTGCTACAATCGCTTGCATGAGACCGAATACCTACCTTTCCACTTTGTGGAACACGATCACTTCTCCCAAGTATTACATCGATATTTTAAACACAAAGTTTGGTTTTTCTGTTCGATTCCTGCTCGTCAGTTATCTGCTACTTGCAGCAGTCAGTGGAGTGTTATTTGCTCTATTTGATGCAGCAGATCTTCAACAAAAAGTCGACCAGTCAATTCAAAAAGTATCGACTGAGTTTCCAGCTAACTATTCAGCTGAGTGGAATGGCTTGAAGATTGTCCCCACCAGTACCGCTGGTGCCACCACTACTCTAACCCTGCCGCTGCCAGCTTTACGTGAGTTCCAACAATCCCCACCACTTTTGGCCCAGCTTAATCCAACAGTCACTTCGGTTGCTGAGATTGCTGCTCATACTCAGAAACCTAGTTTTTTCTTTATTGGGAATCATGAGCTGTACATGAGTCAACCAAATGATACGTGGAAAACGATGCCGTTAACTGCTCTTTTACCGACCTCGTCATTTCATTTGGACAAGCAGGCCGTGAGCCAGTACATTCCATCAGTACAACAGCAGGTCGACCAGAGCCTCAAGCTGCTCCCTTTTTTGATTTCTATAGTATTCTTTTTCTTGACCCTACCGCTTCGCTTGATCAGTATGTGTTTAGATACGTTACTTATTTACTTAGTTGTACGGATGACTGGCCTACCAATTAGCTTTAAAAAAGCAGTTCAACTAAGTCTCCACATTATGGTTGTCGCCGAAATTATTTCGCTGCTTACCGCCACTGTCGCCCAAGACTTGCCGATGTTTTCTTTAACCTTCTGGTTGTATACGCTAATTGTCTATTGGCAGCTGCGGCATATTAAAGCGCTACCGCTTAATGTTGTTGGCCATCAAGATAAAGATCGCTGGTAACTGGAGGGTAGCCAAATCCAATATCAATCGGGTCGGCTTTACGAATGTTGTTTTCTAAAAGATCAATCTTCTGTTTTAGTTGTGTTTCCTGAGGCGTTGTCTTCAGCATAATGGGGCTGGGTCTAACGGTCAGTACCGGCAACTGTTCAGGTGTTACGAGAATAAGTAATGCTACCCCCATGAACACTAGCGCTACAGTTACTGTCCCAATCACGATCAAAATTCGAGTTTTTTTCTTATGTTGTTGAATTTTTTCTTCTTTAAGGGGGTCTTCTTCAAGCGGCAGTGAGGGTGGAACTTGTTCAAGCACCTCAGCGTCAAAAAAATCAGTTTGGTTAGAGAGCACATCAGTTTCTGTCATGACTTCAGGACCTCTCTCAGGAATCCTAGCGTGCTAAACAAGTCTGCATACACTTGACCCAGATCAGTAATCGCTTGATTGTATGTGCCACTCGTATAAACATGTGCCTGCTGATTCTGATCTACAGAAGTGAATGTTTTATGGATACTCTCTAGACGTTGGCCAGTCTGATCAAGATTCTTATCAATCTCAACAAAAGCCCGTTGTTTTTCGCCCAGCTTCAAGCCATTCTTTTCTTGGTCTTGAATGTGTTGTTTAATCTCATCCCTCAATGCCGTAGTAGTGTCATAGACAACATGGATTCGGCCATATGCTTCATATGACAGCGCCTGATACACGGCTTGGGGCACGTTGTTTTCAAAACTTCTATAATCATCGACCGCCACTTGAATTAATTTGCGATCAATGGCCTGGCGCACTACTTCTTGGTGTTTCTGGATTCTGAGTTCAACCATGGTAAGGTGAGTTGAGATACTATTTTTTTCTTCAGCTGAAATTCCAGGAGTATCTTGAGCAAAAAGCTTAATTATTTTGACATAGGTCAGCAGCACAGTACTTCTTGAAAGCAAAACTGTCCGCGTCGCTTTTACCGCTTCTTCTAATGACACTAAAGTCCCTAGTTGATTAAACTGCGCCTTAGCAAGCTCATAGCTGCGTTCATCTGTACGATAAACACTCAAGTCAGTTTTATATTGATCTTTCAGCGTTTGCATCTCTTCGGCACTCGAGATACTCTTCACTGACAAGATTGTGGAAGCAGCTGGTGTTGCTATCTGTGCTTGAGCAGGTGCAGCTGTAAAAGAGAAAACAGCCACTGAAACCAAGATTGCACTTAGCAAGCGAACTCGGCGATAGAGAAATAAAATTTGAGACATCATGTATGCTCTAGTATAACAACTAGAGCGTCAGAACAAGTAGTACCGTTCCACCGAGTACTGCCACGGCACCGTATTCAAGCAGAGTGTGTTGAGTAAAAGAGTCGGTTTTAAGATGGGTTACAACTCCCCAGCTAAAGTAAAATATCATTACTACCAAGATGACCAAGCGTTGGGCAAATCGATTGGGCCAAAAACCTAGGAAAGCAGTCAGAAAAATAGCCAATCCTAAACATAAAGCTAGATATGCATTACGGTATTTGTGAAGTTCGGTCAACATTAGCTAATTACTCCTGACTTAAAGTAAATCACCAGAAAAGCAATTAAACCAAAGAAGATAAGATGCGCCAAGTTTTTACCAACTAGCCTGACCGACTGCCGATTCCGCATAATGATCATGTCATAGATCAAGGTAACGATGACGATAAAGAGCACTGCCAGAAAAAACGCTTTCAATAGCTGCAGTGGTGAAAATAACGGTGGCTGCTCAAGCTCACCAATCTTGATTGAACTACTGGCTAACACCTGCGCACTCTTGCCCATTTCTTGAACTTTGGTGGGCAAAGCTTCGGCAAAAGACAGGACTTGACCAGCATGGAGGTCATCTGCGACTGCTTCAGGCGTAATTGCTGCCTGAGCATTCACTGGACTACCGAAAAACTGAACAACTAACGTTGTTTCAATCCCATGGAGCTTACCATTTATAACCGCAATGCCGATCTCTTTGTAAAGTGGATTGACAATATTTTCTCGATGAGTTGGTGAGTTCATCCAGGCAGTCATCATGTCGGGGGTGTTCGAAAAATCTCGGGCTAAGTTCTCACCAGCGACACTATAGTTATATTTGGCACGTTTAAAAAATTCCCACGGCTGTGTTCCATCCGGAGCAACATGTGCCCAGTACTGCTTACTCAACATGTCTTGACCTTTAGCCAAGGCACCCTCATTTAAGGTTGAGTTCATTTTGAGTGGCGGCAGATTAAGTTTTGTTCTTTCGAAGTTGGTTTGAGTGACCACGTCGCTAGCAGTAATATTTGAAGCAAACCCCAGCACTTGGCCAGCTTTGGAGCTGACTCTAGGCAAACCTACTGTCAATGCAAACGTGGAGATGGCGAGCAGAGCCAGTACCAAAAAGCCTTCGGGATGAATGATCCGAGGTCGATGATTATTTGATCGTTGGGGATGAAATAAATGGCGGAGCGTAGCAAGCAGGTCCATGACATTTCATTATGGCCCATTTATTCTTTACAACACAAGAGCAAACCGCCTTGTATAATCCTTTTGATGAAACTTAAACCGCTCTCCATTTTGATTGCCCTGATCGTAATTGTGGGAGTGATTGGAGGAGTCATCATTAACACACATGTCTTCGAAAGCATACATCGCACCCAAGCATTTAAAACACAAAAGCAGTCAACTCAAGCTATGACTGGTCAAGTTACTAATCAATGGTACTCATCACTCTTCTTTACAGACTGGTCTGATCCCATGTTCGCTTTTCCGCTAGCATATAAGTTAAGTCCAAAGGGCGTCGGAATCTCTTATCCTCAAGTCAGAGCTACTGAAAAGACAGTGTTTGGGAGCTACACCGAAGATATTCTCGTATCTGCTGATCAAGATTTTGTCAAAAAAACTGTACTGACTCCAGATCCAGCGAGTGTTGGTGTCGAGCTGTGTACCAAAACCCAAGCCTGTCTAAGCACTCGCTTTACTCATGGCTCTCCAGTTACCGTCTTCTCAGCCAATCAAGCAGTCACGTTGAATGTGACTGCACCTAGTCAGACTGCCTCCTCAGTGAAAGACAATGTCTGGACCATGGAGTTTCTCCACGGTAAGTACATTCTTGCTGTTAAACTTAAACATGGGGAGTTTGTGAACCTGAGTTCTATTGCTCAACAACAGGACAAAACAGTCGTGGTTCAGCTCGCTCAAGGGGATCAGTTATTCATAGCCCTAATTCCAGATCATGGCACCTTAACTACGACCCAGCTTGGTGGGGCCATTACCGGCACTGAGTTCCATTTTCATCAACTCAAAAACATCAGTACTTCATCTCTTCAGGCTGAACTTGACTACTTATCTGATCAAGCACACTACCCTTCTTTGCTCGCCCTTTTACCTCACCAATGGCAGTCTCGGACAGATCAACCCATCGGCACCTACACCACCTTGCGCGGCCAAATGAAGCTGTATCAGCTTGATCACATTGAAACAACCCTGACCGAACCTCAACCTTTAACAATTCCGGCCATGGTGTCGGGTTTGTCAGAAGACGAGAAGAGAATATTGACTCAAGTACTAGACGATACTGTCAAAGAGGCGACCACCAGTACGGCTCCAACTGGCGTTTATGAAAACGGGAAGTATGTGTTTAAGCTAGCCCAACTTTTAGAAATCAGTAAAGCGGTTCACTCGCCCGCCTCTGCCCAGTTTCATGAGAAACTAGCAACAGTCTTAACCCAGTGGTTAGGCTCGGCACCAGGTACGACTGGCTCGCCATTCTTGTTCAGTCAGTCACCAAAAGGCGTGATTGCCAGGCCCTCAGCCACTCAGTTCGGCAATGAGGTTTTTAATGACCACCACTTCCACTACGGCTACTACTTGGCTGCAACGGGAATTTTGTTAGACAGTAGTGATGAAGGTACCCGGGCACAGCTGCTCAACATACTTCAACCAGGCCTTGACCCGTTAGTAAGTGACATTGCCAACCTCGACCCAGCAAATGGGTATCCTCTTCTGCGCAACTTTGATCCTTATGAGTCACACTCCTGGGCAGATGGTCATGGCACCACCGGTGACGACAATAACCAAGAGTCAACGTCTGAAGCAGTTAACCGTTGGTATGGTATCTATCGGCTTGGTTTAGCAACGAAAAATGATCAACTGACTTTGCTGGGCAAAACGGGTTTGGCGATGGAACAACAGGCTGCCCAGATTTACTGGCTAGGCCAAAAACCAGAACTGTACAGCTTTCCAACTGGCTACACGTTTCCGATGGCGTCATTAATTTGGGGTGGCAAGCTCGACTTCGCTACTTGGTTCAGTGACCATCCATCAAACATTTATGGCATCCAATTCTTGCCACTCTCACCAGCCATGACCCAAATCATTTCACCACAGACTTGGCAGAAGTACACCAACTATGGCTTATCTGATGACCCACGCGCTTGGAATGATCTTTACTCCATGGTTGCAGTGGCAAATGGCCAGAAACAAGTGAATGGCCAGCCGATTCCTCAGCAGTTAAAAAAGTACGAAGGCGGAAACTCCGCAGCGTATTACTACTTGTGGGTAACGTACTGGTTGAAAAAATGACTTACTTTCCGGTCACAAGTGAGTTCCAAAATGTGGTGACAATATTTGAAGGCTTCATGGTCGCGTCATCTCGTGATTTGGCTATCACGTCAACGCTTTCACCTTGAATAAAGCTCGCACCATCATCAGGATCTACAAACTGAAAGTACAGTTCGTAGAGACTTGCTTGACTTTGGGTAGCTGGAATAACTCGGCTGACAGCGTCGAGCTTGACACTGAAAATCTGCTCTCGACGAATACTGAACACATCTAGCCGTTTCTGTTTAATTAGCTCAATGTACTGATCTTGCGTCACTAAACCGATCAATTTAACGTTGTCATCAGAAAACATATTGATGACTGGAGTGTTACTTTGTACATAAGCGTCTTCAACGACGTTAATTTTATACACGATGCCATCTTTAGGTGCGCGAATCTCAAACTGTGGAGCCAAGGTTTTTAAAACCTCAGCCTCAGTTTTGGCTGAGATATTATCTTTAGACACTTTATCGAGCGTCGCAATCTTGACTGTAGTAGCTTGATCAGTTAACTGAATGAGCAGATCACCTTTTTTCACATGTTGCCCAGGCACTACTAAGATCTTTTTTGCCTGACCGGCGACGGTGGTCGTCAGTTGAATTTCCTCTTTCTGGAGTTGGAGAACGAATGGAGTGTTGGTCGCTTGATAAGAGTTTAACCGCCGTGCCAATGCTAGCGTAGAAATGGCCAACGCAATCGCAAAAATAACCACAAAGTAGAGTGCATTAAAAAAGAAAGTGATAAGATAATTTGATCGTTGTTTCATAAGGTTTTCTTTTCTAGCACTCGTTTTTCTCCAGTCACAAATAAGATAAGTAAGTACATATTCCAGATTGCCCAGATACTCGTGATCAGGGTGTCATAAAAGTTCTTCAGCTCAAACCAACCGACGATCAGCGCCAAAATTGTTATGATAATAATAAAGATATGTGGCCAAATCCAGCCCATAATCACTTGGTTTTTATTTTTCTTGGTAGTGGTAGCGGTCCAGGTCAGGTTAGTATTAAAAACAATAGTAAAACATGCTAGCACGTATGGCCAAAATGAGGCGATTGAGGTGGAAATAGTAGCGATCTCAATCCGGCCGAGCAATAACCAACTCAGCGAGTAATACAGCGCAAAGTATGGCAGATAGTGCGCTAGCCAAGTAATACTGGAAGGTGAGTTTAAAGGACTAATTCCAAACAACAGATACAGAATTGGAAATGAGATATAGATTAAGATGGAAAAACCCACTAAGTAAAACATATTGGCCGTAAAGTACTGAATTCGTTGATCAAGAGTCAAGTTTTTGCTGGTCAGCGGATTATTTAGAAACAACATACTTAGGCCACCTTTTGCCCAGCGGAGTTGCTGTTTGAAAAAAGCAGTAATGTTCGCTGGCGCAACCCCATCAGCCAGAACTTCATTCACAAAAATTGTTTTCCACTTTTTTTCATGTAACAAGCGTGACGTCCAGATGTCTTCTGAGTGACCGACCTGTGCAATTCCACCAACTTCATCAATTGCAGATCGACGGAAAATCATGTTCGTACCCACACAAAATGCAGAGTTAGAGATATTTTTGGCAGGGCAGAGATACTTATAGAACACATCTTGAGCCTGAGCAGTGCCCATTGCAATAAATTGGTGAGTGTTATGAAAATGTTGTGGACTCTGCACCATTGCGAGTTGCTCACGTGCCATATAGGGAAGTAACTTAACAATAAAGTCTTTTTTAGGTACTTGATCAGCATCAAAGATGGCAAAAAAATCAGCACTACTCAGTTTCAAGCCATGATTAATATTACCCGACTTGGCAAACTGATGGTCTTTTCTCACCACATAGTAAACACCCCGTTCTGCGCTAAACTTTTTTAAGTACGCAGACTGCCCATCATCAAGCAAAAATGTATTGTGCCGATATGACATGTTCACCGCGGCGCGAACAGTAGCTTCAATAAGCTCATCTGGCTCACCTGCGGCAGTAATGAATACATCAATTGTAGGTTGAGCGTCCATAAACTGGTCTTGGTGTTGAACGTGAATACGGTGGTGTTTAGCCACAAACACGTCCATAAAAATCGTTAACCATAAACTCAACATCACAGACATGGCGATCAAGTCGGCCCCGACTTGGAACACATATAGCACTGGATTGCCCATGTTGGCGGGATTGAAAACGAAACTGGCATAGAAAAATACAATCAACGGGGCAATAAACAAGAATAGGATCGCCGTAATTGGAATGCGTTTGGCAGTAATCAAGGGCATCGAAGGAAATGTCAGCATCAGATTGTTTCCTCCACATTAGCTCCAGCTGTTTTTTTGACAGCGGGGGTGAAGATGGAAAGTCGTTTTGGCTTGATGAACGAAAGTGGACCAGCCACTACATCTTCATTTTCTTTGGGAGGGCGCAGCCTGCCTAAGGCTGAGTTTGCTAACCACCACAGTATCACCAAGCCAAATGCACTCCCACTCACTGCCTGAACTGGCCAATACCACTCTGGCCAGAAATGTTGGAGAGTAAGCGTTTTGCCGTTCAGACCGCTGGGTAAAGTTAAAGCAATAAACCTTAAGGCAGTTGGCTCAATAGTCACATTACTCATGGCTCTGCCATCAATAAAAGTTTTCCAGTACGGATCATAACTTTGGGTGACGAGAATCATCTTCCCATTAGAATCTTTATCGGCTGGGATACTAATTGACAGGCGATCTGTTGCGTCAAACTTTAGATTGAGTGGTAAAACTGATTTTTGATTAAGAAAAGTAACCTCTTTTTTAACTTCCGCGTCCCAAGGTAGGAACTCTTCAACACGGACGCCGGGCTTTGGCAACATGGTGAATGAGACTGCTTTTTTCAGCTCTGCTGTATCAGCTAAGTAAGCGCTATGGACGGGAGCGGTTGTTCTTAAGACGTCAAAACTTTCAAAGGTGGTTTGAATTTCGCCAGCCAAATCAAAGTACTTTTTATCACCTTGATTTAAAAGTTGGGAAACAGTCGGTGAGTACTTTGGCATGAACACATACTCGACTCCCATAAACTGCACGTAATCGTTGATCTCTTCAATTTGGCTATGACTAATTGAGGAGTAGGATACGTCAGTTTTGATTAACCGTCGCAGACGTTGAGCCAGTGGTTGTGGCTCTAACTGCTCGTTGTAAGACTGCGGAAAGCGGAGCTTATCTTCAGTAAAGTATGAAGCCTCGGAAACATTGTCTGTTAAAACTGAGCCAGTGGGAGCTGGTTTATCTTTGAAAAAGTTACTGACAGGGTTTTCAAGCCCATTAGCAGGTTGTGGACCATACTGACCACTATAAATAATTGCTTCAGTTAAGATTAAAGCAGTGAAAACAGCGAGCAAGCCAAGCCGAAAACGTTGATCAAGTTTCGGAGCAATTGTCTGAACCATAACCCCAAAAATAAACGGCAAGATAAAACCTATCATTACTATCCCCCGCGAAATTTGAAGTTGATTGATAAAGTTGGGCAAGTACCCGGCTACACCTGCGCTTACAGCGGCAATGTAGAGCGTGCAGTAAAGTAATAAAATTTTTGACCAGCGTTTAAAGTGTTCTGGATCAATAAGAATTGTTAGCCAACTTAAAACAATCCCAATCGTATAGATATAGCTTAAACCGAACGAATCATTTACTACAACCTGCTTTAAAAACTGTGACAGACTAAAAATTGGATTGGCATAACTATAGCCATACATTACATATGGAACTAAGAATGCAGCAAAGCTGGCTAAAAACACCACCATGTTGACCACCCAGCCTTTCCAACTTAATTTTTTAGTCGAGAATAACATTGCGCAGCCGAGTAAACCCGTGGCAGTGTAGCCTAATACTGGATGGCAAAGCCACATGATGCCGGCCATGGCACTCAGCACTGGGGTCAGTGGAGACTCCTGCATCGTCCTAATCCAAAAGTAAAGAAAGATGGGCAAGATCGGCAAAACAATAAAAATCGAGAAATCTTCGATTGCCACCCACTGTTGAATAAAGGCAAAAGAGATAACAGTGGTAAAAAAAGCATAGACTGGGGCAACCTTGAGCTGGCGCAGTAAAACGTATGTTTCTAACCTTAATAATACGAACACAATCACTACTGTCCAGATCATTGCCTGGGGAATCGAGAGGGTAAAAAGTTTGGCTAAACCCAACACCGCAAAGTGTGGCAAATACTGATACGACCGCCAGTAGTTCATGCCATTACTCCAGATGTTATCCCAGGAGGTCATGCCATGACGTTGAATCGACTGTAGGCGAAAAGCGTGAGACATCCAGTCCTGGTAGCCAGTTCTTAAGTAAGGATAACCCGTGAAGTACCCGACAAAGAAAAGCGATACGGCAAAAATGGCAAACAGAGCCAAGACGTCAATGATTAACGTCGTCAGGCGGCGAGTTCTTTTAGTAGTTGAAAGTGGAGTCAAGGTAGGCACTCTGTGTAAACTCTAGGTGATCTGTCGCTGAATTATACCCAACGATTAAGAAAAGTGGTAAGTATTTTGTGTATAAAAACAGTCCACTCAGAGTTCATTTTACTGTCCAGCCTTCTGCTTGATACAGAAAGTTGAAGAAATGCTAAAATATCTCTTCGGTTGGTGAATTTTCAAGATATGTGAAATCCACAATCATCGTTTAGAATGAATGAGCTTACGGGAGTAGTTAAAAAAAATAACTCCTCAAAGGAATGGCCCCATCGTCTAGAGGCCTAGGACGGCAGGTTCTCATCCTGTTAACTCCAGTTCGAATCTGGATGGGGTCACCAAAGAAAAATTGTATGAAAGCTTTAAAATACATGGAAAAAAATCGCAAATACCTTTTTAAAAAAATTCTTTATTCCAGCTGATTGGGATCATTCAAAATGTTTGGGACAACAAGAAATAACTTGCCAACCCTTTACAGCGGAAGTTGAGCTGCTTTTTAAAAAAACAGTTGAAAATCAGATCCTCGTCATCTCACCCCAGTTTTTGCCAATCTTTATATCTACTTCAATTGGCACAGCGAGTGGATAGACCTCACACATCATTTTTTTCACCTTTACAGTCAAGTCTTCAATCACTTGTGCATTATCTGTCACTTCAAATACCAAGTCATCGTGAATTTGCAACAATAAGGCACAGTCTGGATTGTTTTCCACCACTTGCTGGTGAATAGTAATCACCGCTTTTTTCATCAGATCCGCTGCTGAGCCTTGAATTGGATAGTTAATCAGGACTCGCCGTAGACTATTATCAATTGTAGTATGGCCCGCTTGTTCGAAAACAGCCCGCCGCCGCCCCAAGATTGTCTCTACAAACCCAGTCATCTTGCCTTCGGTCAAATACTGCTCAAAGTATTTACGAATGTTGGGATAGGTAGTGTAAAACGAGGTGATAAACTGCTGAGCAGCATCAACGGGAATGTGGAGCTGGGCGCTCAGCCCGAAACTACTCATCCCGTATACAACCCCAAAGTTAATCGTCTTGGCAATCATCCGCTGTTCCTTGGTTACGTCTTCATACTTCACACTAAAAATCTGAGCAGCAGTGGCAGTGTGGACGTCTTTTTTTTCTTGAAAAGCTTTGATTAATGCCGCTTCCTTACTTAAATGAGCCAAAATGCGCAATTCTTGTTGTGAGTAGTCAAATGACAGAAATACTTTTCCCTTAGCAGCTTTAAAACACGACTTAATTTTTTGGCCAAACCCAGCAGAGACTGGAATATTCTGTAGGTTCGGCGCTGAAGAAGATAGTCTGCCAGTCTGAGCGGCTACTTGGGTATAGCGAGTGTGAATTCGGCCATCTTCGGCGACTGCTTCGATCAAAGTTTCCACATAAGTTGACCGCAACTTGGTCAGCTCACGGTACTGTAAAAGTGATTGAATAAAGGGAAACTGTTCAGCATATTGAGAAATTTCAGTTTCATTGGTAGCGTACTTGCCAGTCTTGGTTTTCTGTAACGGCACCATTAGTTTCTCTGCTAGAAATGTTCCGATTTGAACTGTCGACTTGAGATTTATCTCAAACCCAACTGTTTTTTTCATCGACTGCTCAAGCTCAGTGACTGCCACATCCATTTCTGTGGCTACTTGTTGTAAACACGGAACATCGAGAAAAATTCCAGTCTGTTCCATCTGCCATAAGACTGGAATCATCGGCAACTCTAGAGAAGTAAAGTACGCGTAAAGAGTAGGCAGCTGCTGAAACTTGGCGAGTTGTTTTGCTGCTAACTCATCCAGTGTCTGGACGCCATAGAGATGCTGGGCGAGTTCTTGACTGGGCACAGACTTCCCTTGCGAAAGTAAAAACTCTGCGATCAAACAGTCGAACACCGTCTCGACTGGCTGATGATCATAGTGTGCTTTCCAGTCCCAGAAGTTAGATTGCATGAGCCGATTATAGTCGGTTTTCGCTTACAAAATGACTAGCGATTGTCTCGTTATTGGGTCAAATTCCCTACTTTTTGAATTAATACTCGAATATCAAATGGTTTATGAATAAAGTCATCTGCTCCGGCTGCTCTGGCTATTTGCTCTGTATCTTTATTTGCGGAGATCATAATGACTGGAATATGTTTTGTTTCATGCTCACTTTTGAGATGCCGACATATATCTCGTCCGTCTACTCCCGACATCCAAATGTCAAGTAAAATGATGTTTGGCTTGCTCAGTTTCAAAAGTTTGTCAACGCCACCATCCATACTCGTCACTACAACATACCCGGCGTCTTCTAAGACTAGTTGAATCATATCCAGGATACCTGGATCATCATCTGCAACAAGTACTTTTTTCTGTTGATCACTCATGCGTAATCTCCACTTCAACCAGATTATTTTTTTGATTAACTAGCTGAGAATTGTGTAAAGGCAATGAAACATAAAAAGTTGAACCTTTTCCCCAAATACTCTCGACACCAATTGTGCCGCCATGACGCTGAATAATTTCTGAGCTAATATACAGTCCTAAGCCCAAACCTGGAAAAGTTGATTCTTTTGATCCTTCAACTCGATAAAACCGCTCAAACACTTTCCCTTTTTTATCTTCGGGAATGCCAACACCAGAATCTTGGATCGACAGATGCACCGCTTGATTGTCAGCAGAGCTTTTAATCAGAATCTCACCACCGGCTGGTGAGTACTTAATGGCGTTAGCCAAGATATTTGAGATGACTTGTAAAATACGTTCTCTATCCCCAAAGAGAGTTTTGAATGAAGACAACTCAGTCACCAAAGTATGTTTATCGGTAGTGAACTGGAGTGCGTCAACAACTTCCTTTACTAGCTCATCAAAGTTATAGGAGTCAAGATGAAACTCTAGCTTCCCTGACTTGATTTTTGTGACGTCAAGCAAGTCACCAATTAAGGTATTGAGCCGGTCTATCTGAGCATTAATTTTAGTTAAGTGCGCTGCTGTCTTGGCATCTCCAAGTTTACTGAACCTTTCTTGAAGGACTTGGACATATCCTTTTATAGTAGTAATTGGAGTTCGTAACTCGTGAGTTGCAGCGGCAACAAACTCATCTTTATTGCGACTCATCTCTTCAATCTTCTGTTTCGTTTTTTCTTCTCTACTTAAAGTGTGTTCATGATACACAAAAGTTATACTCGAGCAGACAACGTCACTATACGTTCCGATAACCTGGCTAATTCGAAAAAAATCTTGAACACTTAAGGTGGGAATTAAGTTCGCTTCATCAATAAGTTGCCAGGTCGCTTGTTTTAAAAAAATGATTCCATCCACCGCTTCTTGAATTGTTAAACCATCTTTGACTGACTTCGCACCCAGTTCTTTGCCAATCTTTTTGAAAATTGGGAGACTTGTGTTTATCTCTTCATTTAAATGGGCTGAAATTTTTTGGACGATCTCAACATGACTCTGCTGATACTCAATCATGAACTCATTGCGCAGCTTGAGCGGTCCTAAGAGCGCTTGATGTTGCTGAGTTGCTCTTTTTTGAATATCATATGCATTTTCAATCAGAAACTTCTGAATGTTGCCACCTTTATGTGCGTTGTTCATTACGTGTTGAAGATATGCCTTCACTACTGGAGGTGAAGCACAATAATGTAAGTATCAGGTAAGTAATTGAGTATCGAAAATTAGTCACTTTGATATTGCAGCCTGTATCATTCGGCTTGATTGCTATAATCTGGTCATGACTAACGTCGAAGACATCGTCCAGCTCCGGCTTTCTCATCAGCAACTGACTCAGCATAATTTTACTACCCCGACCGAACTTGTCAGTTGGATGGGCGCTATCCAAGCCCAAGACTATGCCGGAGCAAAGTGGGCAGTTGCACAACGCCTTGACTCTGTTGCCGAAGAAGTGATTGAGCAAGCATTTAACGATGGTCAGATCTTACGGACTCATGTGCTAAGACCAACCTGGCATCTTATCGCTCCTGCTGATATTCGGTGGATGCTGCAGCTGACTCAATCACATGTTCAGGCCGTTAATGCGTATTACTTCCGGTTGGCAAAACTAGATGATGAAGTGTTTGCGCAAACACACCAGATCATCGCTCACGCCTTAACTGGAAAAAACTACCTGACCCGGAATCAATTAGCAGAAATTCTCCATCAGCATGGTAGAGATCATGATCATCTGCAAATGACATACATTCTCATGAAAGCTGAGGGAGCTGGCCTCATCTGCAGTGGGCCACGCCTTGGGAAACAGTTCACGTATGCGTTGTTGGAAGAGCGTGTCCCAGAAACTCGTCAGCTCTCCCGTGATGAAGCATTGGCTGAGTTGGCCAAAAGGTATGTGTTTAGCCATGGCCCCGTCCAAGTAAACGACTTTGGTCAGTGGTCAGGACTGAACAGTGCTGATGCCCAACTTGGGATTGAGCTAGCAGCATTTTCTTTTGATCAGGCCGTGATTGAACAAAAAACTTACTGGTTTGCTGCCGCCTCACCTCAGCCTCCATCTCTGCCAGAAACCGTATTTTTACTTCCCAACTATGACGAGTATGGTCTATCGTACCAAGATCGCTCGGCATTTTTTGAACCAAGACATCTGGAAAATATTGACTCGCATGGCAGTAATTTTAGTCATCTGATCATGTTCCAAGGAAAGATTATTGGTACGTGGCGGCGGACACTTAAAACTGAAACCGTGATCATTGAGGCCAGTTTTTTTGGGAGGCCGACCCAGCTCCAGTATCGAGAGTTTTTGGTTGCCACTGAACGCTACGGGAAGTATCTTCATCTCAACGTTGTGTTGTGAGAAGAGATTAGAACGACGCCCAAACGTGGAAGTAGGACGGCAGCTGCCCAAACTCTTCCTCAACTGCTTTCTTTTCTGCCTCAATTGCGTTTCTCTCTGCAGTAGACTGATGGTCGAGCTGGAGGAACTCAAACTTTTTTTTCAAAACTTCTTGTTTTTTCTGTAAAAGCACTGCTGAGGCTGGCTGTTGGGATACGATTAAAATATGGACCACCCCACTCTCAATAACCTGGGTGGCATAGCCGCGTCGTTCAAAGAACTTCTCTGCGACAAACAGATGAATACTCTGACAAGAAAAACTGGCCATCATGGCCGGGATATTGAACTCTTTTCCATTTTGATCATAGGCTCGACAGATTGCTGCCATTTGTTCGAGACACCGTTGATCGTCAAAAAGATGGCTGTGTTTACTAAGCTCCATACCTCACCATTCGCAAAAATTAGATAAGGTCAATTACCGTGTTTGCGCTTTGATAGACTGTTCTAAGGTTGAGTTCACCAGCATTGAACTGGTCGTGAAACTTCTGACCGATCTCGACCAACAGCTGTAGATTTAACTTAATCGTAATTTCTTTATAAACTTCACCCACTTTGATCGTAACTTTGTGCAACTCTCTTTCGGCAAAAAGCTGATGAAATTTTTGGGTAGTTTTCAGCTCAGGAAGCCGCTGAAACAGTTGAGTTGCTTTAATAATAGCTGCTGTCCCTTGCTCATCATTGGGTGAAGCCACAAAACACCCGACTATAAACGGACTGATATCGAGGACTCCAGTTTCGGCAGCGGAGGTCAAAAGATACTCTAGCGTAGTATTCAGCAGCGCTATTTTTTTGGACTTATCTTTTTCTTTCATCACATCCATGGCCTGCGGGAAGAGTTCTGTCATCTCTTCATTCTAACATTGGTATAATACGCTTTGCGCTGCTTTTTATGTCCCAACTATTCACTGTTCTTCTCTATTACAAGTACATTCCGCTCGCCCAGCCAATGGTTTTGATGCAGGCTCAACGGTTACTTTGTCAAAAACTCGAGCTTAAAGGTCGGATTTTGCTCTCTGATGAAGGCATCAACGGCACAGTTGCCGGCACGGCTGAGCAAATAGCAGAGTATCGCCGACAGACTGAGGCAGTTCCTGAGTTTGCCGATATGGAGTGGAAAGTTTCTTACGCTGATCAGCAAGTCTTCCCTAAGTTAAAAATAAAGGTCCGTGATGAGATTGTGTCGCTGGGGGTGAAAAAAACCGGCCAAGACGTGTCACTTAGCAACACCGCCCATTACATTGAACCGGTTGAGCTGAAGGCACTCTACGACAGTAACGAACAATTTTTGATTGTCGATGCACGGAATAGCTATGAGGCTGAAATTGGCAAGTTTAAAAATGCGGTGACTCCGCCAATTGAGAACTTTCGTGACTTGCCTGCCTTTATAGAAACCGTCAAAGCGCCCAAAGATACACCAGTGGTCACTTACTGTACCGGCGGGGTCAGATGTGAAAAAGCTTCCGCACTTTTGCGCGAACGCGGCTTTACTAACGTCCGGCAGCTGCACGGTGGGATTCACGAGTATGGTCAGCAAGCCGGGGGAAAGTACTTTGAAGGCGAGATGTTCGTGTTTGATCAACGTTTACACGTCACGGTCAACTCAGAAAACCCAAGTGTCATTTCCCACTGCCGCTACTGCCAGACCTTGGTGACTGAGTATGTTGACTGTGCTGACGCTGCGTGTGGTGAACTCTTTATCTGCTGTGAGCGCTGTCAAAAAAAATACTCTGGCAGGTGTGTTTTTCACAGTGCTGGCATTAGCGATAAGAGCTAGTTCTTGGCATGATATTTTCTTTTTATTTGACTCCTTTAATTAAAAGTGAGTTTTGGCTACTCTTGCATAAAATACATATCTTAGTTGCTTTTAACGTCCTATAGTTGTAGAGTAGGTGTGTATTCGATGTATCACACACCTAACGTGTTGAGATACTAAAAATGCTCATTAACAGAGTGAGAATGACCGGAAGGATGATCAGGAGCGGACCCGCTCTTGATCTTCCTTTCGGTCCGCAGCATGTCTGTAGCCGAAAAGAAGAAATCTAAGATGAAAAAGGGAACAGAAAAGAAATGAAAAAAGTAATCTGGCTAGCCCTGGGGCTAGCAATCATTGTTTTGGGGTTAACCCCCCGATCCGCCGCCGCTGTTACTGCCGCTCGAAACCAAGACACTATCAAAAAGGGTGTTGAGTACGGGGTTTGGTCCCCGGATTCGAAGTTTTTCGCAGCCGTAGTGGAGGCAGAGGATTTTAGCACTCAAATTGAAATCTTTGACGTAACCACGGAAAAGTGGTTTACGTTAGCAAGCAATGCCACCGGCATTGCTTGGTCGCCGGACAGTTTGGCCATCGCGTTCACGCGGATGGCCGTTTCAACAGCAGGATTCAGGGTTGATCTGTTCATCGTCAAGTTTGACAGCGGCGACGCTGAGCAACTAACAAGTTCAAAGATGGGAGAATATATGGGTTACCCCATTTTTTCTCCAGATGGAGAATGGATCCTGTTCAGTGCAGGGAATGGGAACCTTCAAAAGGTGAGTTTAATTGATAAGAAAATTTATCAGCTGACAAAAGGAGGGATCGACTCCCCCAAAAAATGGGAGAATGGACGAATCTATTTCTCGTCCTTGGGTCGTCCTCATCAGGGGGAGTATTCCATGGCCAGCGATGGCTCAGCCCTAAGATTCGAAGGGGAAAGAAAATTTCCTCACTACAGTAGTGAGGAGAGACTCCCATCCCCGGATGGCAAGTGGGTAGCGACTATAAATAAACGTGAGCATGAGCTCACACTTCAAAAAACTAGTAGCTAGCCAACCTGCATCTCACTCTGTCAGCCGCTCCTTAAAAAAGAGCGGCTGATCTCTTAGCCCAGAACACTGCTGTTCCGGTTTAAGAGATCACTCTATCAAACCTTTTGCTTTTAACTCATTAAAAATCAAGTGGTCAACTGTTGAAGTCAAGTGTTTCTGGCTGAACCAGAACATGTCGATCTTCTCAATCTCTGAGCTGGCCTTCACTTCCCCGGTAAAGTCAGCACAGTAGCAGGTCATTCTGACTAACGTATGCTCGTCTCTGCCATGAGCATGAGCTTCAAACGTGCCGAAATGTTGGAGAGAGCCTTGAACTAGCTCAACGTTTAACTCTTCTTTGATCTCTCGAGTCAGTGCTTCGGCGTCTGTTTCATCGCCTTCTCGCTTTCCACCCGGAATGTACCAAGTGTCTTTCCCTTTGGACAAAGTGACGAGCACTTGCTTGTCCTTAATGTAGATAAGTGCCAGTTTGTCGATCACGTTTTTGTGCATATCAGGCTATCTTAGTCGCCACTTACTTACCTGGCAACGTCAGCTTTTTGGTGTTAAAAGTTCGGCTTCATACTGTCGCAGTCGAGCGATCTGGACTGAGGTAGGAGCGATAAAAGTCCGGACTGCTTTAATCCGAGCAAATGCGTCATCAAGGGTTAAGCCAGTACTCATCAAGTAGGCAGCCACCATGCTCGGGCCTCGGCCAACTCCGGCATGACAGTGAACATAGACTTTGCCGCCGTTTCTAATCTCCTGAGTTATAAACTCAATACCTTTTCTGAGCTGGCTTAAGGTCGGCGCGGCTAAGTCCGGTGTGGGTAAGTGCAAGAAATGAGGCGCATTCAAATCTGGCAAGTGTGATTTGGGATGGGTTCTCATGCTCACAATCCCCGTAATTCCTCTTTTTTGCAAGATTTTAATTCCCCGTTGACTGTACTGGCCACCCAGGAAAAGCTGCGGCGTAATTTGACTTCGTCGTAGAGTCGGCACCCCAATAAGTTGACGATAGGTGTAGTCCACGGTCTGCTGAATATTAAGTTTCCACGACTGGAACGTACTGCCAGCAAGTCGGCCGAGAAAAGTCATACTAAAACTTTCAATTTCTTATCAGAAACCTTGACTGAGAAATGATCTCCAGCAAATGAAGCATCATCGCGAAGAATAGTCTGTTTTGGCTCGACAGTGACTTCAAGATGTTTGACTTGCCAATGCTTCACCGTGGGAGGTTTTTCTAAGCCAATCAAGGTACTCGTCCCCAGCGAAAGAAGTGAACCAAGATCTTTGGACTCCAACACAATCACATCGAGTAAACCGTCGGTACAGCTCATACTTGATTGGAGTGAAATTCCGGGAATTCCGACATTCCCAAAGTTTGCCACCATCAGTCCTACTCCTTCAACTTCTACTACGTTGTCATCAAGTATCAAATGATACTGCGATGGCTCAGCTTTGACTAAGTTCTGCACAGCTGAGATCGGATAGGCCAGCACGCCTAACGCATCCTTTTGGTCACGATCTACTCCCTTGACCATATCTGCGAGCACACCCACTTCAACTCTCAAGATCATCGGCGAACCGTCATCGCAGACCGCGACATCAACTTCTTGAACAGTCGCAGCCCCAGCAAAGACATTCAACGCTGAGGAAATTTCTAGCGGGATACCCAGCTCTTTGGCCATGATATTGGCAGTTCCGCCTGGCAAAATAACTAGTGGCAGCTCACTTCCATAGAACTCAGCCGCTACTTCTAAGACCGTGCCATCTCCGCCATACACCGCAATCGCATCCGGTTGCATTGCTAAAACAGCCTCCACCATTCCTCGAGAATCGCGTGTTTTTTTGGTCAGTACAATGTCCCAGTCAATTCCATGTTGAGAAAAGGCTTGGTTCAGCTGCGACAAAATCGGAAAGGTTGGCGTTGCAGCTGGGTTAATAATAGTAATAACTTTTTGAAAATGATGAGGCTGTGACATTCCCATATTCTATCGTAATTTCTGATTGCAATCACCAGTATCTTGATCAATACTGAGCTATGCAAAAACACCGTTCTTTGCTCTTTTTTGGAGGCGGAGCTCTTTTTCTTCTGCTTCTCGGGATCGTGGGCGGCGCAGTTGGCAAAAAATACATAATCCAAAAAGGCGTAGTTCTTCCGCTAGGAAATCGGCTACTGCCACATTTCTCTGGAGCTGCACCGCGCCCAGTGCCATTTGCTCCATTGACGGTCGAAAAAACTCCGGTACATCCTACCCTGCAAGACCTTAAAGTTGGTTTAGCCGAGTTAAACAACTTGAAAGAGTTTGAACAAACTGAGACAGCTTTTACTTCTGGTCAAAAAAATAGAATTTCAACTGATAACTTTGTGATCAGACCGAATAAAGATCAGTTCTATAGTACCGATCCCAACCAAGCCGTGCCGCGCAGTGATGACTGGACTGGCTTATATGGCAAGATTGGAGGAGGTGCGATTTTCTCGCGAGCTCCACAGAATAGTGTTTTTGTCAGCTCAGATTTCAACCTACATGTCTACCATAAGCTGGTCGAAAAAGAGATCGAGTACATTGAACAAACTGTCTTGGCTGGCAAACTCCAACAGCTCTCACAACAGCTCCTGACTGCCGCAGTAACCCAGCGTCAAAAAGCTCAAACTGAGGCTGAGAAAACTAGTTATGATCGTTTAACCAGTTACTTTGCGGTCCCCATCGCGCTGCTTAATGCTAGCCCATTAGCCAGACAGACGGACCAGGTTGAAGATACCAAAAGTGACACTGATGCGGCCATACTTGCGGCATTGAATGAGCTCAAGCCACAGCTAACTGAGGCTGCGTATCAACGCGCTCGAGAAGAGTTGAGCTTGATTTCAGCACATACCGCAGTGACTTCTCCACCTCTCTTTGCCGAGCCAAATAAAGCGGAAAGCTTGCAGTTGACTGAAGATTACTCTCAGTACACGCCCCGGAGTCACTATGCCAAAAATTCAGTATTGCGCAGCTACTTTAAAAGCATGATCTGGTACGGTCGAACTAATTTCTTGGTCAAAAGCCCATCTTTGACTCGCGACGCACTTCATATTACGCAGTTAATGAGTTCGCCAGAACTGCAAAAGCTATGGGATGATATTTATCAACCGACCGCTTTTTTAGTCGGGCAAAGTGATGATCTGGGTTTCCGAGAATATGCACAAGTGTTAAGTGACAAAAACACTTCAGCCAGCGTCTTGAGTGAAAAAGAGGTTAGTCAGGCACAAGCAAACTTAGCCAAGCTACCCAAACCTCAGATTATGTCTTCGATCGTGATTGACCAGAATATTGGTCAGACCTCCAAAGCAGACGTTCAAGCGAGCACTCAAGGTTTCCGTTTATTTGGACAACGGTTTACACCAGACGCATTTGTGTTGAGCACCTTGACTCAAGGTCAGGAAGCTCCAGATAAAGAAACTGGCCAAAGTCTGCCCAGCTCGACAACCGGGCTGCTAGTGATGTCAGCGCTGGGCAGTAAAACTGCAGATCAGTTTGTGCCAGACTGGATTGACCAAAATGCCTCTAACTCGAACCTCGTGCTCAACAAGCGGCTGACTCTTCTCAAAGCACATTTCAATGGCTTAGATACGGCAACTTGGAGTCAGAATTTGTACTGGAGCTGGCTCTATGCTCTGCAGCCACTTTTTACTGATTTTAGTGACCAAGCTGGCTATCCCTTCTTTGTGCGGAATAAGAACTGGAATCGGAAAAATCTGCAGGCTGCGCTGGGTTCTTGGACAGAACTGAAGCATGATACTTTACTGTATGCCAAACAAAGTTATGCCGAGATGGGCGCCGGCGGAGAGATGGAGATCCCTCCCGTGCCCAAAGGTTATGTTGAGCCAAATATCGAGTTCTTTGACCGCTTACTCGCCCTCTCAATTTATACTCAAGCTGGTTTGAAAAGCCGTGGCGTACTTCCCCAAGAGTTCGAAGGCCGACATCAACAGTTTGAGAAGTCACTCAGGTTCTTCAGAACCATCGCCGTCAAAGAGCTGGAAAATCAAAAGATCAGTGACGATGACTTTGAGCAGCTCCGGAATGAAGCTGGGCAGCTTGATGCAGTGGTCCGCCCACTCCCTACAGAACAGTCGACTGAGCAAAATGCGCGAGCGGCGCTGATCGCTGATGTTCAGACTGACGCTGTCAAAAATGAGATCTTATACGAAGCAGTCGGTATTCCAAATTATCTTTACGTAGCCGTCAAAGATATCAATGGAACACGCTTGACAAAGGGGCTCGTCTATTCATACTACGAATTTACTGGACCATTAGAAACTCGCCAAACGGATCAATCATGGCAAGCGCAGAACTACACCAATTCTCCCAAACTTCCGAACCCGCCGTTCTGGAGTCAAAACCTCGTCAGCCCATAAAAGTAGCGGCTCTGACTATTGCCAGTGTGCTGCTAATTGGTGCTGGATTTTTGGGTAGCATTCTCAGCGCGTATTTGCCTAAACTCACGGCTCAGTCCACTACTTCAGCTCCGGTAACTCAACGATTAGAGAGCTTTTACCAGAATAATGCTGAGTACGAAGCGGCGTTTAGTAGAGCTCAGCCTATCCCTACTCATCAAGTCTATGCGGCACTTACCTCACACCATTTTTTGGCCAAAGCACTCATCGCTGGGACACTTCAAGGCGTAGCCAACAACAGTCTTAAAACAGTTATCATTGTCGGTCCTGATCATTTCGGCGCCCTTAATCGAGAAAATTTGCTCGGCATTACGACAACTGATGAGTGGAGCACGCCCTTTGGCACTCTTCAGCCCAACCGACCAGTGTTGGATATTCTACAGACGCTTCCAGGGATTCAACTCAATCGCCGGCCTTTTTTAACAGAACACTCTATCTATACGCTTGTTCCTTTTGTCAAAAAACAGTTTCCTGCTGTCCAAGTAATTCCGCTGATCTTGAAACAGAGTGATGACTATCAAAGCTATGCTGGCCTCGGCAAAGCCCTCGCCCAACACTTGAACCTTGATCAAATACTGATACTGATCAGTAGTGACTTCTCACATGAAGTACCCAGCTCAGTAGCCCAGCTCGATGACGCCAAAAGTATTACTGCCCTGAAAACACTTCAGCTTGATCAACTTAAAAATGTTTCGGCTGACTGTAAAGTCTGTCTTGCTTTCACCTATGGCTATTTGTCTGGTCAACACACTAGTTTTCAGCTTTTTCAGAATACCAACTCATTTCAGATCAGTGGCCAAGATGAACACCGGGTCACTAGTTATGTCAGCGGTTTCTTTTTGAAAAATGGCAGTGATGAGCTGCAGACCTCAGCAACTCCAGCAGCAACGACCGTGAAGTTACTCTTTGGTGGTGATCTGATGTTTGATCGTTCTGTGCGAGCCAAGATGCAGCAGTTCGGCTATCGCTATCCGCTTCAGAAACTCGAATCAACGTTTAACCAAGCTGACTTTGTGATTGCAAATCTTGAAGGCCCGGTCACACTTTTTCCCTCGAAAAGTATGGGGAGTAAGCTTGGTTCATCAGAAAATTATGTGTTTACTTTTCAACCCGAGGTGCTCAGTGCATTAAAACAACAACATCTGAGTGTCCTCAACTTGGGAAATAATCATATCTTGAATTTTGGCACCGCTGGAGCGCGCTCAACCAAAACTTACTTGACCGAAGAGCAGCTACTTTTTTTTGGTGACACGACCACTGAAGCTGGTAGTCACGAACGTATTGCTCGAGTAGATAAACATGGGATCAAGGTCGCGTTTGTTAACTATAACCAGTTTGTAGATCAAGGGTTTGAGCACGCACTTGAGGATATCCAGTGGGTAAAACCTCAGGTGGATGTGGTGATTGTCTATCCTCACTGGGGCAATGAATACGCTCCAACAGCAAATCAGGTCATTCAAGATCAGGCGCATCAATTTATTGATGTAGGGGCAGATGTGGTGATTGGCGCCCATCCCCATGTGATTCAGAATGTTGAGCAGTATAAAGGGAAGACTATTTACTACTCACTGGGAAATCTGGTATTTGACCAATACTTCCGCCAGGAAACTCAATTAGGATTACTGGTAGTTGTTGAGATTGATCAACAAAAAAAATTGACCTTCAGTGAGCTGCGCGTTACTCTCAAGCCAACTGGTCAGACTGAGCTAGCTCTACCTCAACAATAAACCGTGCAGTTGTGAAACTCAACAGTTCACTCTGTTACTCGTGAGTAATCACTTTTTTTCGCTTGCTTGAGTGGCTGTGATTTTTCCTGCTGAGCTTGCCACATGATCTGAATGACTTACATCAACTGGTTGAGCGGATTGAGCTGGCAAACTTTGCGGTGTTCGCGGTAATGGTTTGGGATAAGTGATGCTGAATAACACAAATAAAATTCCCACGATCAATGACTTTGTCCAGATTGTTGAGGGTAAATGGGTTTTTTTATAGATGAACTGCTGAGTCGGCGGAAAAATAAAGCTTGCCAAAGCAATTGAAATAACAAAAGTAACTGGATACATCAAGAAGTTTATTATTGCCAGGTAAATAAAAAGTACTGGAAATATCCAGCGAAAGATAAGAATTAACCAACGACGCATGCCAGTCATCCTACCCTGGTTGATCAAGACGGTAAAGATCGTAAACTAGCGTTGAAGAGTCGGTAATTGACTTGCTACTCTAAAAAAGATCGTGATATACTGGCAAAAAGTATCGAACTCGAGGAGGAGTATGGCAGATTATACAGAAAAACTTACAGATGCAAAGGCAATGGACATCATTGACCAAGTGGGCAGCGCTTTTAAAAGCCTTCCTCATTTGCCATCTGGGGTGGTTGACGTTCTTGTTAAAATTGCGCCATATTTTGCGCTACTGGGCGGAGTTGTAGGTATTATTTTTGGGCCAGTAATTGGTGTAATTGGTGGACTGGCTTCAATTCTGACGTTGAGTCCACTGCTCATGATCAGTACTTTAGCTAATGCGGTGATCATGATCGTACAATCAATACTTTTACTATTGGCATTTTCACCCCTCAAGAATCGTCAAATGAAGGGCTGGATCTTTTTATTCTGGAGCCAAGTCATGAGTATTGCACTTATGGTGCTGTCACTCTTATTGGGACATGCAGGTTCAATCGTGGGCAGTATTCTGGGTCTGGCGATCGGAATGTATATCCTGTTTGAGACTCGCGATAGCTACAATGGAGTGATCTCCAAAGTTGCTGAGCAGGTCAAGGACGCAGCTTCAAACTAATTTCAGCTGTTGGAAAGAAATGAAAACACCTTCGCTAAAGCGAGGGTGTTTTTTTGTGTATGCACATCGGCCAAGAATTGTTACAATTAAAAGTCATGTATGCACCTTGGCTGCGCTCTTTGATCACCATCTTTCGGACCTATGGCACACTTCTGCTCGTCTTTTGCTTGGTCAGCGTTGGCAGTTTTAGTCTGGGTTACTTAGTCGGTGGGTACACACCTAGAGTTTTGGGCCGGAGTACCTATCGGGCCTTGCCGCTGACTCCACCCGACCCCACTCCCGATGAACCACTGCGCAAATATAGTATTCACAATCTTGAAACTTATCCCTATCAAATAAGTACGATTACGGTTGAGCAAGTCCTAGAGAAGAATGCCGATTTTACGAGTTATCTTTTTTCTTATCATACGCTGGGTAAAAAAATGACTGGCCAGCTTAATATCCCGACTGGGAAACCCGATCAAGAGTTTCCAGTGATCGTGATGGTGCGTGGGTATGTTGATAGTACTGAGTACAGCACTGGGGTCGGGACACGTCCAGTTGCGGCAGAGCTTGCCAAAGCAGGCTACGTTACCTTTGCCCCAGATTTTTTGGGGTTTGGTGGCAGCGATCAAGCTGGACCTGGTTGGGAAGAACGGTTTGAAAAACCAGTTAATGTGATTGAGTTAATTAAATCATTACGTTTGCACAAAAAATTGACATTTAAAAAAGAAACGTTCTCAATTAACCCTGACAAAATGGGAATCTGGGCGCACAGTAACGGCGGCCAGATCACGTTGACTACTTTGGAAGCTTTAGGTGAACCTCTTCCAACGTCATTATGGGCGCCAGTCACCGCTCCCTTTCCGTACTCGATTCTCTTCTTTAGTAAAGAGATGGATGATGGTGGAAAAAGTATGAGGTCGGCGCTGGCTGGTTTCGAACAAATTTACAACGTTCAAGAGTACTCACCGACGCAGTATATCGCTCGGCTTCAAGGCCCACTTCAACTTCATCAGGGGACTGCAGATGAGGCGGTGCCTAAAAAGTGGTCAGACGAGTTTGTCCAACGCGTCCTAAAAGAAAATGAGCGCCGCAAACTTAAACAAGCCGAACTTCAGGCTGAGATCGACCGAGAAACTGTACTTCGTCGAGCAGCCTTAGCAACCCACTCGGCAATAGTTGCTCCTCAGCTTGCTTCTGCTTCAACTCAAACTGCCACGCGGGCAGCCTCGGCAGCCATTTTGGCCGATGCTCCACTCTTTCCAACTGCTCAAGTCACCACTGCGATTACGGTTGAAGATCTGTCACTCAAACCAATTGAACTGAACTACTTTGTCTACAAAAATGCTAGTCATTTTATGCGTCCTGGCTGGGAGGAAGCAGTGGCGCGGGACGTGAAGTTTTTTGATGAGAGGGTAAAAAATCGGTAGTAGAGTTGAGCAGCTGACCTGTTTGGTACTCGTCGATTTTTAATAATTTTTTCTCCATTTGATTGGTGCGCGTTGTTGATAACGCTTCATATCCAATTCGTAACGTTTCAATCGTCCGACCAAACTTTTTAAACTCATCTTGAAACTTTTCCCACTCTTGTCTGAACTCACCAATGACGCCAATAATATCTCGCAACTTGTCATCGATCATAAAGTTACGATAACTTTCCAAAATAGTTCTGGCCACCACTAAAAATGTAAACGGCGATACGATCAGTACTTTTAGGCTCATCGCCTCATCCACTACTTCGGGAAATTTTTGATTAATGAAAGAAAAGATCATCTCGTTGGGCACAAACAATAATGCGTAGTCGAGAGTATCCTGATTTGGTTGAATATACTCGGCTACTTTGCGCACTTTGGTGCGGACATCATTGAGAAATTGCTTTGCATGAACGTCTTTGGCAGCTTTGGTCTCAGCTTGTGCCAGCTTTTGGATCTCCGCATAGGGAAACTTCACATCAATCGGAACCGTTCGGTGATTGGGCAACAGTAAGGTGAAGTCTGGACGAAGGCCACCAGTTGTTTGAGTCTGCTGGCGTAGATAATGCACACCTTCTACCAGACCATTCGACCTTAACAAATCGTCTAGAATTCGCTCACCCCAGCCACCTCGAAGTTGATTATTTGAAAGAATACTCGCTAACTGTTGAGTTGAGACTTGAAGTTCTTGAGTAAGTTGACGATGGTGTTCCAGACTTGAAGTTAGCTCAGTAAACTTTTTGGTCCGATCTTGCTCAAGTGATCGGATTTCGTTTTGGCGGACTTCTAGATCTTTTTGCAAAGACTGAACAAGCTGTTCAATATGCTGTTGTTTATGAGCTAACTCAACTTGAATAACTTGCTTTTCACTTTGAAAACCTTTCAATTGAGCAGAAAGAAAAAGAGCGAGCGCAATAAACCCGATTCCAATGATGACGGCGAGCAGCAGAACTTCTATGATCATAGAATCTTTATAGCATGACTAGACTTCTTCAACCACTTCCGCTCACTTTTGGATCTTCAGTTCTTACTCAGCTGCGAAAAAAGTACTTTGCTTGGCTCCCGCTGCTGATCGCGGCAGTGCTCTGCGCTGCCGGAGTCACAGCACTATTGATGAGTGTTGAGCCTGCTCAGCTTCGAGATCTGCTTCTTCCCAACTCTTACGCGCCACTGGTGTTGCTCTGGGCAGTGGGCCAGTTTTTCTTCTGGAGCTTTGTTTTTCTCAACACGAGAAGAGGTAGTCTAGTTGCGTTGTTTTTTACGGCAGTTCTTTTTCTTCAGCTTCAAGCCCTACTCACAGCTCATATCTCACTTCAGATCGGGGCGGTCTGTCTAGTGATTGAGATCAGTAGTGAATCTTTTCTGCTTCTGTGGAGAAGATACTCTTCCCAGATCTCACGCTCTAGATTTCAGTTCACTCCAGCCCAAGAGATATACCCAACCACAGCAGTTTCAGAAAAAAAAGAGGTGCTTCCTAGCTCTCGTCATCGTCGCCATGGTCGACAGCGACAGCATCATTTTTTTGGCAAGTAATGCCTCGATCTTCTTACCTCATCTTTGCTATAATTCATGGATGTCTCGTCCTACTTTCTCTCTGACCACTGCTATTCCCTATACCAACGCCCAGCCACATCTAGGTCATGTTTTAGAGTGGTTTCAAGCAGATGCTCTGGCACGATATCAAAAAGAAATCTTGGGCAAAGAGGTCTGGTTTGGGGCTGGAACCGACGAGAATAGCTTGAAGAACGTTCAAGCTGCTGAGAAAGCTGGCAAAGAGCCGCAAGCCTGGCTTGACGAGTACGCCCAAATTTTTGAAGCTGCCTATCGATTTTTTGAGATTAGCTTAACTGGTTTTAGACGCGGCAGCGACCAGCAGCTGCATTGGCCAGGAGTTCAAGAACTCTGGCGACGGTGCGAGGCAGCGGGTGATATTTATAAAAAGACGTATAAAGGTCTGTACTGTCTTGGCTGCGAATCTTTTTACTCTGCTGATGAGTTAATTGACGGAAAGTGTCCTGAACATCTGACCGTTCCGGAAACAGTCGAAGAAGAAAACTACTTTTTCCGGCTTTCTCAGTATCAGCCAGCTCTTCTCCAGCTGATCGAGCGTGGTCAACTCAACATTGTTTCTGAACAGTATAAAAATGAGATGCTGAGTTTCATTCGTAAAGGTCTAGAAGACTTTAGTATTTCGAGATCTCATCAACGTGCTCGTGGGATTGGAGTCCCAGTTCCTGATGACAGTACTCAAGTAATGTACGTCTGGTTTGATGCGTTAGCTATTTATATTACGGCGATGGGCTGGAACTTTGACGTGCAGACATTTCAGAAGTTTTGGCCAGTCGACGTGCATGTGATCGGCAAAGGAATTAACCGTTTTCACTCTATCTATTGGATTGGGATATTACTTTCTGCTGGCTTGCCCACTCCCAAAACAATCTGTGTCCACGGTTACATTACGACAGCTGGCCAAAAGATGAGTAAAAGCTTAGGCAATGTGATTGATCCTTTTCAATTAGTCGAAACCTATGGCCTGGAGCCAGTCCGTTACTACTTGCTTAAAGAAATTCCGACTCATGGTGATGGTGATTTTAGTTACTCTCGATTTAGCGAGGTCTATACCGCAGATTTAGCGAATGGTTTAGGGAATTTATGTTCTCGAGTTGCCAAGTTAGCTGCCAATGGTGGACATACGTTTGACCAACTTTCCGACCAAGAGCTGCACACTCATCCAAGTTTTTTTGAAGCAATGAACCAGTATGAACTTTCTACGGCGGCGCACCTTCTTCAACAAGATATGACTAAAATTGATCAACAACTGAACGTCGATAAGCCATGGAAGTTAGCCGGCGAAGACCAACGCGCGGCGCTGGTTCAGGCGGTACATGGTATCCAAAAGTTGAGCTTTTTACTGCAGCCGTTCTTACCAAACATCAGTCGTACCATATATACCCACTTTACCCAGCCGCAGATAACTGCTTTACAACCGCTCTTTCCACGTTTGCCAACAGAAACCGCCAGTCCAGATGCAGCTCTTTGATTCTCACTGCCACTATAACCTTGATCCCTTTCAAGCAGACTGGAAACAACACTGGGCCAAGTCACAAGCAGCGGGTGTGATCGGTAGTCTGGTGGTTGGCACAGACATGGCCTCAAACACTGAAGCCATCGCAATTGCTAGCCAAGATCACCGCCTCGGCGCTACCGTCGGCTTCCATCCCAATGAGTGGGATGAACAGACTGTCCAGATTTTTCGCACGACTCAAGATGCTACGACTACCCAGACAGAAATTGGAGCAGCAGTTGCGCTAGCAATCTTAGACCTTGAACGGATTTGGGACGATAGCGTGATCGTGGCAATTGGTGAAACTGGTTTAGATTACTTTCGGCTGGGAAGCTACTCTAGTGAAGAACGGCAGTACATTATGTTAGCTCAACAGTTAGCATTGATCGCTCAGCTGCAGTTGGCCCAACGTAAACAGCTGCCACTTATTCTCCACGTTCGTGATCAAGCTGAGACCGCCTACTGGGATCTGCTCAAACTGCTTAAACAAGAGTCATATACTGGGCAGTTTATTTTGCACTGTGTTTCCGGACCGATCAGTTACGTTCAGGAGGCGATCTCACTTGGTGGATATGTGAGCGTTGCTGGAAACGTAACGTATAAAAGTGCTGAGCATCTGCGCGATATCGTGCGAAGCGTGCCCAAAGATCGGTTGCTTACCGAGACCGACGCCCCGTTTTTACCACCAGTGCCTTTCCGCGGTAAGGTCTGTGAACCTTGGATGATCAGACACACTGCAGAGTTTTTACACAGTGAGCTCAACATTGATCCTGGTTACTGTGTTTTGAATGCGCAAACTCTTTTTCCCCAGCAGTTCCTGCCCCAACCCGCCACTTCTGTGGAAGATAACTTTTCGTCTACAATAGCTCCAGATGATTAAGCGGTACTTTCGGCGACACCCAGTACGGACTCAACGTGGATTAGAAATACTTCCTGGGTTTTTTTCTTGGTCACTTATTCTTTTTCCAGTCTGGGGTTCATTTTTGGTTCCAAACCTAGTAGCCTACTACGTGATTACGTTTGCCGTGTATTGGCTCTACCGTTCAATCTCAATTGCGGTGCTGTCTCTAGTAGTCAACTTTCGGATGAAGGCATCAAGTAAGTATGATTGGTTAGGATACTTAAAGAAAAGTTACCCCCAAACTTGGAACTCAATTCACCACATTATCATCATTCCTACTTACCAAGAGCCACTAACCACCCTTCAAAGAACGTTACACGCGCTTTCTCAGCAACGATTTCCGCTCAAAAATATTCATATTATGATCTCATTTGAAGCGCGCGAAGGAGTTGCTGCCAAAGAAAAAGCGGCGGCGCTGAAACGAGAGTATGGCAAGATCTTTGGCCATCTCTGGACTACCGATCATCCTGATATTCATGGTGAAGTTAAAGGCAAGTCTTCCAACACGAGTTGGGGCGCGCGACGTGCCAAAGAGCTGCTAGTTGATAAATTGGGAGTTCCAATCGAGAAAGTCACTATTAGTAGTGAAGATGCTGATGCTTTGTTCCATCATCACTACTTTGCTAACTTGACCTATCAGTTTCTGACAACCGCCAAACCATTTAATAGAATTTGGCAAGGCGGTGTGGTGTTTTATAACAATATTTGGAAAGTCCCAGCACCGATTCGCGTTTTATCTTCAGTATTCTCGGTCACTCAAATGTATATCTTGGCGCGCCGAGATCGACTCGTAAATTTTTCTACCTACACTACCTCACTCAAGCACGTCCACGATATTGGCTACTGGGATACTGATGTGATTCCTGAAGATTATCGGTTGTTCTTTAAGTCATACTTTGCCAAAAAAGGAGATTTTGAAGTTGAACCTATTTATCTTCCGATCTACGCCGATGCGGCTGAAGGCAAAAATTTCTGGGGTTCAATGTTCAATCAATACCAACAGCTCCAACGTTGGGCTTGGGGTGTCAGCGATGATGCTTATATTATCCGCCAGTATATTCTGGTTGAGGGCGTTCCGTTTTGGGATAAAACGATTCGGGTATTTAAGACGATTGAAGATCACTTTTTATGGCCCGTCAACTGGTTTGCCATCACCACCGCTGCCATCTTGCCACCTCTTTTAAATGCGCAGTTTGGACGGACCAGCTTGGGCAAAACACTTCCACAGACAACTTCGTTCTTACTAACCCTTTCCTTGGTTTCGATGGTAGTCATTTTTATCATCGATGCCTCAAACCGTCCTCCTCGCCCAAATAAACACAATGTTTTGTCATACATTCTTCAACCGCTGGAATTTTTGCTGCTGCCGGTGATCGGCTTTTTCTTCTCAGCTTTACCAGGATTAGATGCGCATACTCGATTAATGTTAGGGAAGTATATCGAGTATAAAGTAACTGAAAAGGTTTGACGCCTAGCACATATTCTATTGATGGGTCATAATAAAAATACTATGATTCGACGCCTATGGCATGCCTTCAGAACTGCTGATTTTTTTCTTGACAAACATGCACTTTCCTTAGGTTTAGCTTTACTCGTCGTCATCCTGCGCATTCCCACGCTTGCTGAGCCATATTGGTATGGTGACGAAGCAATTTACTTAACTATTGGAAATAGTTTGGGCGCTGGAGAGCGACTTTATCTCGATATTGTTGATCATAAAACCCCGATCATTTACTATCTAGCTGCTTTGGCACACACTCAATTTGGATTCCGTATTCTGGCAATGCTGGCCGTCGCACTCAGTACAGTTGCTTTCTTTGTCCTTATTCGCGATCTCTTCCATAAGCCATTGGCTCAAGTTGTAGCGATGAGCATTTTTATTGCCTATACCAACCTACCTCGCTATGAAGGAAATATTCCCAATGGTGAACTTTTTGTGATGATGTTTGTGTTGCTCGGACTGCTTATTTTTCGCAAGACTAGCCTCTATCAAGCATTTTTACGACCACAAGAACATGGTTCGACTACCTTATCCTTAAAAGCTACTCAATCAAGACAAAACTTTTTTCTTTTATTTCTAACAGGAACGCTGATGGGTCTGGCAACATTGACCAAAGTGCCAGCTATTTTTGACCTGGGACTTATTGTAGTAGTGGCGTGGATAGTATTTGCCCAACAGTTTCTTGGACAGTGGAAAGGCATCATTCCTTTTTGGAAAAAGCTGTCGGCAGAACGGGAAATTGCTTGGGGAATTTGGCTTCAACTTTTGACGGTGATCAGTGGCTGGGCAGTCATGATTGCGCTGTCTATCTTTTACTATGCAGTTCGCGGAACTCTTGATCAGTATATTGATTATGGTTTGCTGTACAACTTCCGTTATGCCGGAAATTGGGTTCCCCACTTTGATTCTGCGTTGACAAGTTGGGCATTTACCTTAAAAGGAAAAGTAATCTTGCTCGTAAGTTGGGTGCTAGCCATTACCTTTTTCAAAAAAAATGTTTCTCGTGCATTTTTAATGGGATCAAGCTGGCTCGCCCTGACTCTGGTCGCAGCTACACTTTCAAACCGCCCATATCCCCATTACTTTCTTCAAGTTTTTCCAGGCTTAGCCATCGTCTGTGCCGTCATTATTTCAGTTGCTTGGGAAACGCTGCAGCTGTGGCAGAAAAATGTCCATCGTCGGACGGATCTCAAGGTTGCCGGAAGATTGACCCAGCCCGTGGTTGAGGTTGCTGGCTGTATCATTATTATTGCCGCTTTATTTTCAACCTTAAGCATACTGCACGTTACTCCCTACCCTACCCAAAAGTACTACCAGCTATTCTTCAAGTTGGCAACCAAACAGATCAGCTGGGAAACCTATCGTGATCAATTTAACCCTGTTTTAAAAGATAACTATCAAGTGGCTCGATTATTAATGAAGTCTCCGGAGCAAGAGATCTTTATTTGGGGCACCAATCCGCTGTTGTATGCCTTAAGCGGCAAACATCCAGTCGGCCGCTTTACGGTCTCTTTTCACATTGATGATTTTCACGCGTACAGAGAAACACTCGATGCTATTCAAGCCAAACACCCCACATTTATTATTGTGATGAAAAATCAAGCACCGTTACCAGGTTTAAATGAGCTTTTGGAAGCAAGCTATATGCCAAATTCAGAGTACTCCACATTGACGGTGTGGAGACGCTCAGTTCGTTGATATAATTCAAGATATGGCGACAACATTTAACGAAGTTCACCATCGTCATTTTCGTGTACCCAAATACTTACGCGGGTTTTTCTTTGCTTCAAGTGCGATAAGTTGTTTCTTGGCTTTAGCAACTACAATCGCTTACTTTCAGCTGCCCCCAAAGATCCCACTTTTTTACTCTTTAGCTGAACCGGCTGACTTTCTGACTGATAAACACTGGTTATTTATACTACCGGCGTTCTCCACATTAATTACGATTGTCCACCTGTTCATTTTACCGAGTCTTCGAGAGTATCAAAAAGTTATGAATCAGCTTTTTGGTTGGCTAACTGTCGTCATTCAACTGCTGTGTGTTGTAGCAACGCTCCGTATTATTATGATTGTGTGGTAACTATGATCGCGATCTTTCTGATTACTTTTGCCTTGGCATTTCTGATTACTCCAGCAGTCATCAAACTGTACACTTGGCGAGGTTGGCTAGATGATCCGAAACATAATCTCCATGCTAAAGTCACCCATCGGCACGCATTACCTCGGGGTGGCGGGCTGGTAATTTTTATCGCGATCTTGGCGGCAACGCTTCTTTTTGTTGACCTGAGTAAATACATTTGGGCAATCTTGGCTGGAGCAGTTGTGTTAGCTGTTGTTGGCTTTCTAGATGATGTGCTTGATCTTGATCCGAAACTGAGAGTAATTACTGGACTCCTGGCAGCTTTAATTGTAGTGGGATCAGGGATTGGAATTGCTTATGTCACCAATCCATTTGGTTCAGGAGTTATTCATCTTGATCAACCCCAACTGTCGTTTTCCCTCCTTAATACGACTCATACTGTCTGGATTATTTCTGATCTTTTAGCAGCATTTTTTATTCTTTGGAACATGAATATTGTGAACTGGGCAAAAGGTGTTGATGGCCAAATGCCTGGTTTTGTAGCAATTGCAGCAGGATTTATTGGGCTTGTCGCACTTCGTTTTCACGCTGATCCATCGCAGCTTCAAGTCGCTCAACTCGCCTTTATTGTCTCCGGCGCTTTTGCTGGATTTTTGCTCTGGAATTTTTATCCCCAACGGATCATGCCTGGGTATGGGGCAGGAACTCTTGCTGGATACTTCTTGGCAGTTTTAGCCATTCTATCTGGCGCAAAGTTTGCGACGACAATTATGGTGTTGGGAATACCTACTGCGGACGCCGTATTTACTATTATGCGGCGGATCTTGGCTGGAAAATCGCCGCTTTGGGGAGATCGTGGACATTTGCATCATAAACTTCTTGACTTGTTTGGCTGGGGACGGCGGCGCATTGCTGTTTTTTACTGGGCTGCCAGTTTTGGCCTTGGGGTGTTGGCACTCTTTCTTGACACTCGAGGCAAGTTATTTGCTATTTTCGCCGCGAGCCTGGCTGTCTTTGGGTGTTTGATTTGGGCAAAATTTCGTTACAATCAAAAGAATTAAGGTCTCCGGGCAGGATGAAACAACCAATACTCTATCTTCTGCTCAAAACTGCTCGCCCTCGGCAGTGGATTAAAAACTTAGCTCTTTACGCAGCACTTGTTTTTTCTGGCTTTTTTTTCACTGTTCCCAGTCACGACTGGCCATATTTCTTCACTGTGACCTTTGCCATTCTGACTTTCTCTTTATTGACTTCTGCCGTCTATATTATCAATGACATTATCGACATTGAAGCAGATCGACTGCACCCATTTAAGAAAAAACGGCCACTTGCCTCAGGCAAACTTTCGATTCAAACCGCCAGTATGGCTGTAGCAATTTTACTGATGATGGTCGTTTTCTTGTCGCTGTATCTACATCCCTTTTTTCGAATCACAATCACTGCCTACTTTTTACTTCAAATTCTCTACGCCACAGTTACCAAACACATTCCGATTCTGGACGTGCTCTCTATTGCCACTGGTTTTTTACTCCGCATCTATGCTGGTGCAGTCGTTGTTAACCTGCACATGAGTGTTTGGTTTTTGCTGACTGTTGTCTCGGCTTCACTATTCTTAGCGGTAGGAAAAAGACAAAGTGAACGCACGCTGATGACTGGCAAAGTGGATGACCCAGAACTGGTCATGAATACCAAACGCTTGGGAACTACCCGAAAAACCTTAAAAAATTATAGCCAACGCTTACTTGACCAATACACCGGCATGTTTGCGAACGCGACCTGGTTAACCTACGCCTTATTCGCTTTTCAACGAGAGAACGTCCAGCCAGATGGCAGCTTACTCAAGGTTTATACACTTTTACCCAGGACGCTCCAGTCACAAAAACTACTGATGCTGACCGTACCATTCGTGATTTTTGGGGTGATGCGATATTTGCTTCTGGTCTATGAAGATAATCAAGGTGAGTCTCCGGAAATTGTGGTGCTCCGTGATCGTCCACTTTTAACGGCGGCGGTTTTATTTGGCATAGTTACACTTGTTGTGATCTATGTTCTCGGGTAATGTATGAAAGTGAAAAAATTTCTCGACAGTAAATATTTGATACTGCTGGGCTGTATCTGTTTGTTCGCTTTTGTGAGCCGCCTTTACCGAGTTGGAGATATTCAAGGCTATGTCTTTGACGAAGTCTATCACGCGATTACCGCGAAACTTATTCATCGTAATGATCCCAGAGCCTATGAGTGGTGGAACCCTCCAGTTGAGGTAAATACTGCGGTTGACTGGTTGCACCCGCCACTTGCAAAGTATACTCAGGCATTCGGCATGTTCGTGTTTGGCGAGACCCCGTTGGGTTGGCGGATCAGTGCTGTTTTTTTTGGAACTGGCGTCATCTTTTTAACTGCAGAGCTAGCCCGCTTTTTGTTTAAGAACAAAGCACTAGCGCTGCTGGCTGCACTTTTAGCGAGTTTTGATGGGCTGCTGTTGACTCAGTCTCGGATTGCGATGAACGATATTCACGTCACTTTTTTTATACTGTTGGCGATGTTGTGTTATGCCTGGTATCGGACCTTACTTGAGCACAAAATTTCAGCTCAGTCAGAAAAGCATGTCACGCAACGTCGTTTAGATCTTAGCTTAGTGCTGGCTGGCGTAGTTGCTGGCACAGCCATGGGAACGAAGTGGTCTGGTTTGTTCGCGCTGACCCTGATCTGGATATGGGAAAGCAGTTTTTTACTCACTCGTCTGCAGCTGTTGGCACCGAGTACTCCCCAGAAGTTACGTCAGATTTTCAAGCGAGTCGGGGCATTGGTAATCCTGCCTTTTGTGGTTTATGTACTGTCTTATACTCACATGTTTCTTCAAGGTAAAACACTGGTGTGTCTAGGGAACTCAGTAGAGCAAGGGAAGTGTTACTGTGACCAAACCTCATCAAGTTGGGTCAACGTGATGAAAACGATTTCCGGTGGCGATGGCAAAAGTTGGGAAGCACTGGAAGCACGTGGTGGCTGCAAACGTTTAATTTCACACTTTTCAGAACTCCACAATCAAATTTGGTGGTACCAGACAACTTTAAAAGCCACTCATGCGTATCAATCTCGACCGCTGCAATGGTTTTTGGATCTCAGACCCGTCTGGTTTTATGTCAACTATGGCCAGAACACGACCGCCAATATTTATGCCCAAGGCAACCCCCTTCTTTTCTGGATTGGCGATGTGTTTGTACTTATTACCGTCGGTGTCTTAAGCGTTCAGGCCGCTACAGTGTTGAGTACCCGGCTAAAAACCAAAAAATACAATCCTTTGATCAGTCTTCAGCAGACGATCATCACTATGACCAATGTTCAAGACAAAGTTGGTCGCCTCTTTTTCCTGACTATTGCCTATTTTATTGTCTGGTTACCTTGGGAAGCTTCACCCCGGATCATGTTCTTCTACCACTACACTCCGGCTATTCCACTGCTAGCCATCTTACTGGCTTACTGGCTGGTCAAGTTAAGTAAGTATCCATTGGGGAAAATTCTACTAGTTGCCGCAGTGTTCGTGATTGGCATAACTTTTTTTATCTTTTATCCAAACTGGACCGGTCTTCCAGTCCCGACTCAGTTTGCCAACACTATTTACTTTGCACTCAAGTCATGGAAGTAAGAAACTTCAGCTCTCTAATTTCAGCCATCACTTCTTGAATCAGAATTTTTAATAGCTTGACATCTTCATCGAGCAACGCCAACTCTCTGGTCAAGTATTTTCCATCTACAGGCTCAACATACTCAAACACACCCGACTGAACCTGGGCAGTAAAAGAGTGATCAAGTTGAAGCAAAAGTTTATAAAATAAAAGTTGCCGTTTATACGGCCCACGCAAAGGTTCTGGTAAGCTTAACTCTCGCTCAGAATACTCAGCTGTTCCAACTTTGCCGTCGATCTCATTAATAGTTTTACTTCGACCAGTTTTGTAATCAATAAGCTGAGCTGTTTTTGTCGCCTGATCTTTCCAATCGACTCGATCAATTCGGCCAGTTAAGCGAATATCTCCCAGCATAGTAGTATCTGTTCCATACCCAAAAAACTTTTCGACGAACAGTGGTTGGGATGTGGTAATTGGTCGAGTTCGCAGATATGCGAGTATCACTTCTCTGCCATGCATCAATCGCCGTTGAAACTCTTCACTCGAAAACTGACCTTGCTCTAAGACTGTTTCAAAACGCTGGAGCACGTCACCCTCAGTTGGAAGTGAGTGTGTTTCTTTCCAACTACGATAGATCATTTCCAAAGTTGCGTGAACTGCTGTGCCAAATGCTAGCTGTGGCTGAGGAGGTTGTGGAACTTTCAAGATGACTTGGTAGAAAAAATCCTCGGGCGAGCGGAGATAAAGGTTCAGTGCTGAAACCGATAGCGGGAGATCTTGGACAAGTTCTTTCAACCAAGTCTGTTCTTTTTCTGTCCAGGGAAGCTGCGAGGCGGGCTGGAGCGTTGTCAGCAAAAAATCAAGTTGTTGCTGGTCTGAGATTTCAGGGGCTGTAGTACTCACTAAAGCAATCGGAATTTCGGCAATCAGTTGACTTGGTAACACTTCTCGTACAGTTTGACCAACCATTACCTGCTCTGCGGCAGTGATGATAACGCGCGCTTTCGCGCGCGTCATCGCTACATAAAATAACCGACGATCATCTTCTAACTGGTCTTCTTTTGGGGAACGTTCAAACTGCAATACTCCACGTGGCAGCGGTAACGACCGGCTGGCCCGCGTATTTCCCCATTTCCCATCAATACACTTCATTACAAATACAAAGGACCACTCTCGGCCTTTGGCTTTATGGACTGTTGAAAGCGTCACTCCCTGATGTGTCTCAACTCCTTGAAGTGGAAGTGCTAGATGATGTTCCTTCATCGTCTGCACCGCTGCTAAAAAGGCAGCGGCCGCCCCCACTTTCGACTGCCCCACCTGTTGCGCCATGTTCAGCAGTGCGCTCACTTGTTCTAATAAAAACAATCGTTCAGGTTGCTGTGTCACCCAGTTCAACACCCCAGCTTCAGTTAATACGCTGCTGATCCAAGTCGGCAATGGAGTGATCTGTTCTTCTTCACTCCACCGACTCATCCTTTGGAAGACATCGCGGACCAGCTCGAGTTCGATTGGCAAAATTTCTTTTGTTTCCCGAAGTTTGCTCAGCTCTGGGTAACCTGAATCTACTCGTTCAAAAAGTGACATCTTTGTTTTGCCGGCGGCCCGCATTAACTTAAAAAGAATCAGTCGGTCGAGCTGCCACCATGGCCCTAACAAGACGCTACTTTGAGTGGTCAAATCTTGACCAGCTCTCAACCCAAGAGTTGTAGCAAAGAATGTCAGCAGTTGCTCAGTAAATGGTTCAGCTAACGCATCTTGCGCAGCCTGAATACAGACTGGAATATGACGTTTCAATAACAGCTCTCGCAACTCTTCGCTGTCACTATTATTGCGATAGAGGACCGCGATTTCCGAGGTTGGCACTCCTTCTTTATGCAGTCGCGCTATCTCTTCCACTACAAACTGGAGCTCTTGCCGATCAGAGTGAAACTTCTCGACACGGATGGGTTGGGGTTGGTCTGGGACTCGGGAGTGAAGTGGCGTAGCCAGAACTCGGTTAAGCTCTTCAATGCGAACAGTTGAGCTAACCTGATTCACGGCACTAAGTGGCGTATTGTTGGCAATCACTGCCGCTGCCGCATCGTAGAGAGGTTGTGGACTCCGATACCCTTCTCGCAAAAACACAATCTCGGCACTAGGATATCTTTTTAAAAACCCCAACGTATTTTCAAACGATGCGCCTTGAAAACGATAAATCGATTGATGTGGGTCACCAACAACACATAAGTTAGCATCCTCTCCCCAGAAGGATGCCAAAAGATCAACGACTGTGTTTTGGGCAGTGTTCGTATCTTGATACTCATCAACCAGAAAGTAGAGAAATCGTTCCTGATAGCTGGCCAATAGCTCGGGTTGCGTTTGAAACGCTTCAGTGACTAGCTGCAGCATGTCATCATAGTCATATCGTCGTTTTTGATAAAGGAGTTTTTGGTAGGCACCGTAGACAGTGCCCAGTTCTTGCATCTGCGCCAACGCTTTTTGACGTTGTGTTCGTTCAGTTTTTTTCAACTCTTCAGTTTCACTCGCAAGTAACTCAGCTTCTTCACTGACCAGTTCTTGGTACTGGAGTTCTGTTACTCCCTCTCGTTTGAGATCAGAGATTGCTTTGAGCAGAGCAGTCAAGTAATGGTACGCCGAGTTGACTGTTCTCAAAGTATCCAGCGGCAGAGTATCAAGAAGGTATTCAAGAAATTGAAACCGTTCAATATCACTCAGGGGCTGGCTGTTCCAACGAAGTGGAAAATGTTCAGGTGAGCTACGAATCACATCGTCACAAAACGCATGAAATGTCTCGATTCTGACTTTGTAGGCATCAGTCCCTAAGAAGTGCACTAGCCGCTTCCGCATATTTTGGGCAGCAGCTTCAGTAAATGTTAATGCCAGAATGGCTTGAGGAGGAGTATCTGTTTGTTGAACAATTTGGGCGATTCGCAGGGTTAAGACTTGGGTCTTCCCCGTTCCAGGTCCAGCCAGAATCATCAGCGGGCCCTCAACTGTTCCGACTGCTTTTTGTTGAGCAGGATTCAGCTGTGCGAGGGCTTTTTCAAATGACAAGCTCATGTTTTGAGTGTAACGTGGATAGTTGGGAGAAGCTAGGTCAGTTCTTTCCAGTTCCACCACTTAAGCAACTCTAGATCGGGCGTTGGTGTCTTGGCATAATAAACTGCACAGCGAAAGGTATACAGCACACATCTATCTTGATGAGTATGCGTGAGTTGACAAAGTTGATCGTACAGCTGTTGCGGATCTTTGCTTTTCAAGTCTCTTACTTTACTTATTCCGAGTAATCGCAGATCTTGGGCCAAACTTTTCCCTATTCCCGGGATGACTTGCAGTGGATCACTATTAGAAGTGTGTTTGGCCATACTATATTTTAGCCTAAAGTAACGTATCGGAAAACATCTGTGCAAATTGCGAAGAGCAAATTTTTTTGTTATTCTAACTAAAGTAATTTATGTCGGAGCTGGCTATTCAGCGAGTCCGCCTAAAGGAGACGTATGAAGTTAAAGTATCTTGCCCTAGTGGCATCAGCAGCTTTGTTTTTTACAGCATGTAGCGCCAACGCGCCAGAAGCTGCTAGTCCTTCACCAGCAGCAATGAGTGCCGCTTCCCCGACAGTGGTAGCGATGCAAAAAACCATTCAGTTGATTGCTCAAAATGGTTCTGGTCAATCTGGGACCGCTGTTATAACCAAGAGTCCAAAAGGTAATGCTGTGGTGACAGTGTCATTAACTGGAGGTAAATTCGCTACTCCACAACCAGCACATATTCATCTTGGCGTCTGCCCAGCTCCAGGTGCAGTCAAGTATCCATTAACTGATGTGGTCAATGGCAAATCAGTCACAACTTTGGATGCCAGTTATGATGATATTGCTAAAGCAACAGACAAAATGGCAATTAATGTCCATATGTCTGCTAAAGAGATCAAGGCATACACAGCTTGTGGAAACATGAACTGATCAGTCTGACCCAGAAGCAATATGAAGAAGATTGAAAAAATATTGCTTCTGGGTCTCCAGCAACTTAAATTATATAAAGAAAGTTATGCTTATGAATGAAGTCTCCAATAACATTAGGGCTGCAGTAGATACAGTAAAAAAATAAAGTCGCTCAGAGTGTTGAAGGCCAAGAGCCGAGTTGGAAAAACAAGCTGTCGCGTTCACTAAGCTCTGGCGCAGAGGCTGCACAGCTTATTCCTACCAGTGAGCTTACCCGACCAGCTGAGATTGTAGAATTCTACGATTGGAAAAGGGAAATTATGTCATTAGGAGTGAGTCTCAATGATGCAAACCAGACGTTTCGATCTGCTCAACCATTTCTTTCTCCAGAAAGAGTTACTCAAGTTAAGCTGGTCATTAATCAACAACTTTCTACTTATGAAGAAATGAAAGCTAGGCAACTTACCGCCGACACTGACAAGCTTGAAACTTTGCATGAAGAGGTAATGACCCACATAAGAATGTTGGAGTCTTTAAATTCAGAACTTCAAACACTTGTCTCAACGTCGCAACACGACCAAGCAACAGGCTAAAAAAACAGAATTGACACGTTTTTTCTAAAAAAATTTTCTAAGAAAAAAAATTATATCTTTAAAGAATAAATATCCTATAACAATTAACTTATTTAATACTTATTGATATACTCAAACTTACCTCTAAGTGAGTGAAATGAAGTCAAATGCGACTTTATTTTCACATTGCTTACCGCGAGGCTTAAAATCTGTTTCCAGTTGTAAAAAGTATTTCAACGTGTTCAACGTGACGGAAAAAATTGAGATGTATTTGACCGTAGGGATTACGGTCGCCATTTTACTGGTCATAACCTCACCGGTAGTCGCTTTTTTTGGGGTAATTTCTTATGGATACTTTATCCATAAGATAGTGGAAGACAAGGAGCGGAGGAATCAGGAGAAAATCCTGATCATGATCGCCTGGACGGCCATAGTGGGGATTACAGCTGCGGTCGCAACAATAATCCCAGGCTATGTGATGGGAACAGTGTTTATTTACACTATTGCACGGCACACAACGGCGGCATAACAGATAATTAAGGGCCACGTCTAAACACCGTGGCTCTTTTCATATCTCTTCAATTTAAAGTATTATTAGAATAATGAGTTCTTTTTTAAACAAATTTAAGAGAAGATTTGATTTTTTTCGCAGTGAAATTGTAACACGAGATAATGGTTACTATCCCGCTAAAAACGAATCAACTCTTAACCTTTCTGATTTGACCAATAGTCAAACTCATCAAACAGAAGATTTATCATCATTCCAGTCAAAATACGCTGATAAGCTGCTCTGGGGAGTACCCTTAAGCGATGACGTGAAGTCAGGACTTAGTGGTCATTATTCAATAATGGTAGCTGCAGGCAGGTTTCTTGCAAAGTATTCATTAGATCCTGAGTTTAGACGGTTATTTTTAGAAGATCCTTCGAGTTTTGCTATCGCTCATGTTAAAAACTCTTTACTGCAGGAAGATTTATTCATTTTTACCGAGGGAACAGACAAAAAACTATACCCCCTCAAGGGAAATGTGAATAAAATGCAAGAGGGGCATCTTATTGCGCAGCATACGCCCGCCAAACCTGAAAGTATTCAACTCATGAAGCCGGAATCTCTTTTTAAATTAATGAGAATTCTGCAAGAAACGCACCCTGATCTGGGATATCGCAATATAGGCAACATGTTATTAACTGCTGGCTATAAAGGGGCAGCATTGCAGATAGTTGAAGACGATTGCGTTATATTGCATTCTAATGAAGAAAGTAGAACCTATCGACGAGTTATTGACTCCTTAAACCTCGCCGTTAAAAAAGCCGAAGAGAACATCAAGGAAAAAGGATTGTCTATCAGCCGAGAGCAACTTATTGATATCGCTGCTCGATCTTTGACAAGTTTTTTAAGTATAGCAAGATTTAATCCAGAGTTAGTTCAGATAAGTGAGTATCAGCAAGAGATTAAGAAAGCTGAAAATGATCTGCCCAGACTGGTTCCCGACCCCGAGTTAACCGGCAGAGTAGAAATGAAGGAATCAAGAGTTGAGGTTCGCCAAGAAAGTAAACATCCAGGAAATGAGCGATTAGAATGAGGTTGAGAATATCTAAAATCTTGCGATACATTGTTTTTATGATTAATGTCGCGATATGTCGGGGCGACACGACTCGAACGTGCGACCTCACGCACCCCATGCGTGTATTCTAGCCATCTGAACTACGCCCCGATGTAAACTTTCCTACACTTCTCGTAACTTACTCTTGCTATTTTACTCACAATTCTACAGTATAAGAACAGTTGAAATCTGAAATAAAACCGAAACATACCCTGTAGTTTCAAAAGGAGCATATGGCAAAAAATACCGCCACCCCGGAACCAAAAGTAGAGAGCGGCCGCGCTCAAGCAGTCACGATAGCGCTTCAACAAATTGAGAAACAGTTTGGTAAAGGCTCAATCATGAAGATGGGAGAAAGCGTGACCAACATGGGAGTCATTCCCACTATCTCCACTGGCTCACTTGCCCTGAACTTGGCACTCGGAATTGGTGGCTTTCCTCGAGGTCGGATCGTTGAGATCTATGGACCTGAAGCCTCTGGCAAAACGACTATCTGTCTTCATGCTATCGCCGAAGCTCAAAAAGCCGGTGGCGTAGCTGCTTTTATTGACGTTGAACATGCACTTGATGCAGATCGCGCTCAGCATATTGGCGTAAACATCGACGAGTTATTTATCTCCCAACCTGATTATGGCGAGCAAGCACTTGAGATTGCAGAGACCTTAATCCGATCTGGTGGCTTTGATGTCATTGTAATTGACTCTGTGGCTGCCTTGGTACCGAAAGCTGAGATTGAGGGAGATATGGGTGATGCGCAGATGGGTCTTCAAGCGCGTTTAATGTCTCAAGCCATGCGCAAACTGACTGCCGCGATTAATAAAACAAAAACTTTGGTTATCTTTACGAACCAACTTCGGATGAAGATCGGCGTCATGTTTGGCAACCCTGAGACAACCACTGGTGGCAACGCCCTCAAGTTCTATGCTTCTCAACGTCTGGACATCCGCAAGATTGGCAATATTCAAGAAGGTGATCATATTGTTGGCAGTCGCCATCGTGTCAAAGTCGTCAAAAATAAAATGGCTGCTCCATTCAGAATTGCTGAGTTTGACATGACCATTGATGGCGTTTCCCGAGAAGGAGATGTCGTTGATATTGGTGTTGAGAAAGAAATTTTGGAAAAAAGTGGCAGCTTTTTCAAGTACAAAGGTCAAGTTATTGGTCAAGGTCGTGAAGCCGCGAAAGAGTACCTTCGAGAAAATCCTAATGTGATGAAAGAAGTCGAGCTTGGAATTTGGGAGAAGGTAAAACCAGAACCAAAGCCGGCAAAACCTCTTTCAACCGATGAACCGGTTGAGGTTGGCTAAAGTAAAAAGAGTAAAAGTTAGCACGCAGGAGAGCTGATTGTTCTTACAATCAGCTCTCCTTGATCTTTACATCTGGGAATGTCTACGACAGTCATTGACTCAAACATAAAAAAAGGTACAATTGTGTGAGAAATTTAGTTACCTATTTATTGAGTAAGCAGATTTATTTTTACGTATGTACCTTTCTTTATTGAAAATTAGCCATACACCAGCCGAGCCAAGCACCCTGCCCGGTTTAGTCTTGCCGCAGCTACTCAATTAATTGGTGACTAAGTACACTATCTGATGAAATACCAGACTGAAGTGGAGTACTTATGTCATTTTTTGGAAACCTATCAAGCCTTTTTGAGACTACAAAAACACCCCGAAAACCGAGCGTTCGCAAACCGATAACTCATCAAGTTACTCAGCAGCCCAATCAGCTTGAACAGAAAGTTGGACCAAGGGTTCAACCTCAGCAACCTGTACTACAGCCACAGCCGCTCATTCCGAGCATTGATCTGCAAGCAATTACACGCGAAGCTCAAGCTCGAGCTCGTGAAATTATTGTCGAGGCGAAAGATGAAGCTTTAGCCATTCGGACAAAAGCAGAACAAGAGTCACGTCAACTCCATAAAGCTTTGGAAGAGCAGCAACGTTCGCTTGATTCAAAACTTGATCGGATCGACGCAAAGCTCAGTCAACTTGATGAACGCGATCAAAATTTGGAGAAAAATCGCAAAGAACTGTTGGATCAGCGTCAAAAAATCGAAGAAGCCAAACAACAAGCAATTCAAAAGTTGGAAAACATTGCCAGCATGACTCAAGATGAAGCCAAAGCCTCACTTTTTGAGTCACTCGAAAAAAAGCTTGCTAAAGAGATGGCCACATTCATCCGTCAAAAAGAAGAAGAAGCCAAAAATGAAGCTCAAGATCGCGTCCGCGAGATCTTGGTTGATGCCATGAAACATGGAGCCAACGATTACGTCGCTGAGTACACTGTTTCAATTGTTCAACTTCAATCTGAAGAAGATAAGAGTCGCATTATTGGTAAAGCTGGTCGAAACATCCGCACTTTCGAGCGGGTGACCGGGGTCGATGTTGATCTCGACGTCTCCCCCACGGAAGTTCGCTTGTCCTGTTTTGACCCTGTCCGCCGTGAAATTGCTCGAATTTCTCTAGAGAGATTGGTCAAAGACGGTCGAATCCAGCCATCTCGTATCGAAGAGATCGTCAAAAAAGTTGCTACTGAGCTGGACAAGGTAATGTTTGAAGAAGGCAAGAAATTATGTCATGAGGTCGGCGTCTACAACATGCCTGGCGAATTGATGCAAATGATGGGTCGATTTAAATATCGTTTCTCATACGGTCAAAACTTAATTGCCCATACCCTTGAGGAAACAAAGATTGGTATTAAGCTGGCTCATGAGCTTGGTCTTGATGTTACGATCGTCAAACTTGGGTGTTTGCTGCATGATATTGGTAAAGTCAGTCAAGACGAAGAAGGCAGTCATATTGAGCTCGGCGTTAAGATTGCTGAAAAATACGGTATGTCAAAAGCAGTCGTCGACTGTATTGCCCAGCATCATGAAGACGTGCCATTTACTAGTCCGGAATCAATGGTCGTTTACATTTCCGACGCTATCTCAGGAGCACGGCCAGGTGCTCGTTACGAGAACTACGAAGAGTATGTCAAACGCTTAGAGAAGTTGGAAGCAATTGCTACCGAGTATCCAGAAGTTGATCACGCTTTCGCTATTCAAGCTGGACGAGAAGTCCGCGTTATTTTGATTCCTGAGAAATCTAAAGATGATGACGTTCAAGTGTTAGCTATGAAAATCAGAGATCGCGTTAAAAATGAGATGACCTATCCAGGAACGGTGACGGTGACGGTGATTCGTGAAACTCGAACCCAGCAAGTTGCCGGCTAGTCAGTGATACAATGGAGAAAACGTTATGAGAACACCTTTGCTTATTGCTCAAATTATTGTTTCAGTCTTGGTCACATCAGCAATTTTGCTCCAAGCTCAGGGATCTGGTCTAGGAACAAGCTGGGGTGGTGGTGGCGAGACGTATCACACCAAACGTGGTGTGGAACGGGTGGTGTTCGTCTTTACCATTATTGGCGTAATTGTTTTTGCCGCTCTTTCGATTGCTAACTTAGTCATTCGATAACGGCTGCTTAGCCTGCATGCGCAAACTTTATTGGTACATCTCCACTTTTTTCCGAAAACACGGCGTCATTGTCTTGACTTCAATTATTGGAGCAGTCATTATTTTCTCAGTTTTCCTGCCATTTGCTGTTCAAAAACTTAACTTTAAACATCGCAGATATATTGGAGTCGTCGGCTGGTCCACTTTAGACACACTTCCCAAAGAAATTCAAGAAAAAATGAGTTTGGGGTTAACCCAGTTAAGTGAAGATGGTTCAGCTACTCCCGGTCTAGCAGAGCGTTGGACAGTTGAAGATGATGGCAAAACATATCGCTTTTTATTAAAACAACATCTTAAATGGCAAGATGGTCAAGCGGTTGAGCCGGCTGATCTGAACTATACTTTTAAAGACGTTCAGATTATCACGAATCAAAATGAAATCATTTTTAAGTTGAAAGATCCGTTTTCACCTTTTCCTACTACAGTTGCCCAACCAGTATTTCGGCATAGCAGCGTCCCCTACTTATTTTTCTTTAAAAAAAGAACTCTGATCGGGATAGGCAGTTATCACTTAAGTTCTTATCAAGAAAAAGAAGGTGGCGACCGATTGACGCAGCTGGTATTGGATAGTTCAAAAGAGCAACTCATCTATCGTTTTTACCTGACTGAGTCAGATGCAGTCGATGGCTTTCAACGTGGTGAAATTGATGAGCTCCACAACTTATCAGATGCTGGTGATATTGGAACATGGAAAACAATTAAGGTCCAAAAAACAATTGATAAAACAAAGTACCTGGCCGTATTTTTCAACTTAGGAAATGAACTCTTTAATAAAGATGCTCGTCTAGCCTTAAACTATGCGATTGAGAAACCAAGTGATGAGACTCGAATAGCAAGCCCAATCAGTCCACTTTCTTGGGCATACGCTGATGTGGCAAAAATTTATGATTTTGATAAAACTCGGGCGATTGACCGACTGCTGTCTACAAATGGCATCCCTCACAAACAGATGCATTTTGTCTTGACCACGACCTCAAACTTTATTACTGACGCGGAGAATATGAAGAACGCTTGGCAACAACTCGGCCAAGACGCGAGTGTAGTGTGTCAAAAAACTCCAGATATTAAAGACAAGCAGCTCTGCGAAAATGTTAAAATTATTGTTGATATTAAAGTCAACAACTTTCCTGATACCAATAACTACGACGCAATATTAATTGGTCAGACAGTACCGATTGATCCTGACCAATATCAACTGTGGCACTCTGATCAACCGAGCAACTTTACCCATTACAGTAATACTCGAATTGACAGTTTATTGGAACGCGGCCGTCAAACTGTCGACCAACGCAAACGAGCTGAGATCTACTCTGATTTCCAACAGTTTTTCTCGGAAGATCCACCTACCATTTTTTTGAGATATCTTGACCGATACTCAATCCAAAGACATTAAAGTTTGCGTAGTTTTTTGCGCATGAACTCAAACCCCCGAACGAGGTGATAGCTGGCAGTAACGGGGATATCTTGAGCTGGTAAGTACTGTACTTCAGTTCCTCCAAAGCCTCTTTTAAATAGAGACACGCCAGCAAACCGGTGAGTTGGCTGATCATGAGGAGCAACTCCCCAGAAATTATACTTCGCCCCACCTTGAGCCTTTGCCCAACGTATTGCTGCCCATTGGCAAGCGTAGGAACCGGGAAGGCGATCGTTTTCAGGCGTGGAGATACCATAATGGTAGACGGCTTCGCCGTGATAAAAAATGATAAATGCTGAGGCCAACACTTGCTGTTCCAAGTATGCATGAAACATCGTTACTTGGTGATCTTGGGCAAAAGTTACAAACTGTTGATATAAAAAATCATAGCTGAAAGGAACAAAGTGATGTTTTTTGGCTAAATATAGTTGCTGATCATAAAATGCTTTAATTTGGGCAGGATCTGTTGAGTGTTCAACGCGAATTTCGACCTTCTCTGCCCGCCGAACTTCATAACGAGTATTTTTCCGCATTTCCGCTAAAAGTTCGTCTTCAGTCTTTTTCAGATCGAGCTGCAGGGTCAAATCTGCAGTCAAGTGCATTGGTGACTCCATCCCGCCCAAATTTTTTACCATTGTTCTCAGGCTTGGAGTATCAATTTCTTGTGGTCTGAAGCGAATAAATTGACAACCTTCTTGGTTGGCTAATGTTTTTAAGGCAGTGAACATCACGCTGACAGCCTGGTGATTTTCCCACGGTAGTACTGGTCCACCAGCCACCGTTAAGTATTTACCTCGTTTCGCCACTTCTTTAACCGTCAGCGCAGCTCCAACTTGGTTTTCATTCTCAAACAAGCCAACTCTAAAAACTTTTTTTCCAAGTTTCTGATGAAACTCTCCCCAGTTCCAAGATTGCAGAAAGTTCGCTTCCGGACGAGCAGCCAGAAAACTTTCCCAAAGCTCTTTTGATTCAATCTGATGAGTGCTAAAAGGAGAAGAAGTCATGATGAGGAGAGAGCTTGCTTGATAACGGTGCTGATTCTTCGAGCATCTGTCAGAGATATCTTTTCATGTGTAGGCAGGTTCAGCAAGCGCTGCGCAGTTGTTTCTGCAACCGGACAAGTTCCGGTCACATAGACGCTGGGTCGATCCAACGAGCCTGAATCGACAACTGAACGATACCATCGGTCAGTCAAGTAGATCTGCTGGCGCTGACAATGCTTGAGCACTTTGTATAGGTCAGCAGGATCCTGAAAAAGAATCGGCAGTCGTAAATGAAGATCCCGGTCTACCTTTTTTAAGTCAGCTAAAACAGTAACCTCAGGTTGGTGTTGAAACTCTTGGATATAGACTGCCGCCACTTGCCGACGATGCCGCAGCTGATTCTCGAGATGATCCAACTGATAAAGGGCCAGCGCAGCATACTCTGCGGGTAACTTTGTTGAGAAAGTGGTGGCAGCTTTAAGTGGTGAAGTAAAAAGACCTAGTATTTTAGCTATTTTAAACACTACTTTACCAACACCTTGAGCGTGAGTGGTGCGAATGAACTCAGTTAACTTTGGATAGATCATTTCTTTTTTCTTTGCTAGAAAAGGTGGAAATACTGATGGTTGAAGCAAAGACAGATGTTTGACGAACTGCTGATGGTGTCTACGAATAAAGACAGCACCACCAGCAACAGCATCGATCACTTTATCTCGTCCAAATGAACAGATCACTATATCCGCACCTTGTCCAAGCTCTTGGTCGCGTTCGTCCTGAGCTCCAAAACTCTGCGCAAGATCTTCAATAATCAGCAGCTGATACTTCTTTGCCCAAGCAAAAATTTCTGCCCGTGGATTTATGTACCCCAATGTATGCTGGAGAAAAACTGCTAACACTGTCAAGCCTTCTGCCTTTGCCCTCCGTAGACCTTCCTCCAGTGTTTTAACCGATGGTCCGAGTGTTCCGGCAGCTAAGTCAACATAAACCGGCTGTACGGCCGATCGGAGCATTCCTTCTTCAACTGCGTGGCAAGCAAAACCTTGGGTAAGTACCCCATACCGCCGCCCCGGTAACTGCGCTTGTGATAAAACGATCGCGCGGACTGCTAACTCAATCGCATCACGACCTTTATAAAGCAATAACCCTTCTGCCTGAAATCTTTGTTCCAAACGCTGCAGCAACTGAAGATACGTTTGGGCCTCTTTTTTATCTCCCCACCAGAACATTTGGGTAGCCAACTCAACATATTGGTGAGAGTAGTTTGATCCTAAACTATTAAAGAGTGGTAATGACATTACACCAACCGTTCTGTTAACTGTTCAATATACTGTTCAATAACGCCAGGAGCTTTGCCTTCAATCAAGATTACGGTCTGCTGTTGACTGTGTGCCAAAGCTTGCTGGGCATCAGTAACGTCTTCAAGAAGTGCTGTGCCAAATACTTCTCGAAACTCTGTCTTTCCATCTGAACCAAGATGGATAACTTGGGCGCCAATTTGCTGTGCTTGTCGAGCTATTTCCAGATGAATTGTGGTCGACTCCGAACCAAGGTCAACCATACCAGAAGTAATAATAATTTTTTGTTGATAGGTCAGTTCTGCTAACAAATTAAGCGCCGCTGCAAATCCCATGGGATTACTTGTTCTGCCATCATCAATAACATATGCACCTGTTTGGAGAACTCTGCCTTGAATAAAAGATGAGTTTGGCTGAAAGCTGGCCGCTGCGGCAATAATGTGTTCTTGAGTCATGCTGAAGTGAGTTGAAACTGCAATCGCGGCTTGGACATTCGTAGCATAGTGACGACCAATCAGCTGCAGCTGCAGCTGATGTCCATTCCACCAGCAGCTCAGTTGGCCATACTGGTTTAGGGTAATGTTTTCTAGTTGAGCAACTGCAGCTTCACCAGCATAGTTGACGACTCGAACTTTATTTTTTGCTGCTCCAAGGCGACAGATCGTATCGGCGCCTTTATCCGCGCCATTGCAAAATGCCACTCCATCGGCCGGAAGTGCCGCGATAAGTTCAGCTTCGGCAAGAAGGCTATGTTCTCGGCTACCAAACAGACTTAAATGTTGCGGCGTAAAGCCAGTCTCGATCGCCAGTTGCGGCGGAAACCAGCCGGTCAGATACTTAATTTCACCTCTGATATAGGCACCATATTCTAGTAAAGCAACTGCTTCGCCTCGATACCCATCACAAATACTTTTTGCAATCGAGTACTTCGTATTAAACGAGCGTGGCGTGACAAACACGGCATATTTTTGAGTCAAGAAATGATGGAGCAGATGTTTGGTAGACGTTTTACCATAACTTCCACCGATACCAATGATCAGAACTTTGTTCTCAGCCAGTTTCTTTTTAGCCAGCCGCAAAGTCTGGAACGTGACCAGACTTGAAGCTATGGCAGACGGAAGAGCGCCCCAGAAAATACTGACTGGAAGCAACAGGTAGCTCACGATTGCTGAGATGATAGATATATTGAGTTTTGCTCCAAGTGACCAGGATCGGAAACTGAGCATCCATACTATCCAGATAGCGCCCAATATAAGTCCACTGATCAGTGCCACCAGCAGTACTCGCGGCGTTAGATGAGGTCTTTTTAAGCCGGCTCTACGAAAGTCTGATCGTCTAGGTAAAATCCTGAACAGCTCTTGTTTACCTTCATCAGAGCGAAAAAAAGCCAGCATCCGATCGAGACGATACTCTTTCTGTTGAATAACGGCCAACCATCTCACCCACCTGACGAGAAAGAAAGGCAGGCAGACAAGTGAAAGGAAAATAAACAAGCTCATGGATTACTTTTGATGGTGATCGGTTTCAGTTAAAAAAGCAAGGATCTGGTCTGCGACTTGTTGGACATGGGTAAACTGCGGAGAGTGGCGAGCTCCCAGAATAATATGGAGTTGATTTTGGGGTATATTTTTAGCAAAAAGCCGTCCATGTGTCAGTGGCGTGATCGAGTCTTGTGCTCCCCAAATTAAACAGGTCGTCACTTGAAGAGCAGCCAAATCACCCAGAACTTCGTCTTCAAGCACGTTCTGCATTGTTTTTCTCAAAATCGGCGATGCGTATAAATAATCTTTTTCTCGAGCCAACTTATGCAGAATCACGCGCCCGAACTCGAACGGGAATACTGCTTTGCCCAGTTTTGCAACTGTACTGAAGATCAGTCGTTTTATTTTAGCTTTGGACGTAAACGGGCGAATACCCGCAGAGTCTATTAAAATTAACCGCTCCACTTGCTGGGGAAAAACTGTCGTAAATCTGACTGCTAACTGGCCACCAAAAGAATGACCGATCAGCACCACGCGTTGGCCATTGAGTTGCTGATCCAACCAATGCACATAATCACTCAGCTGCCAGACCTCTTTCAAAGCCGTGGTTAAGCCTGGCAAACCGAGAAACCGGACAGTTTTGCCTGATCTGGTCAACTTTTCTATGAGTGGCTGCCATTTTGCTTGATTGTCTGGATTTACTGCCCACCCATGAAGAATAACTAATGGTAAAGATGCGATAGGTTTTTTCAAGATTTCTTCCTTGCAGTATGTGACTAGGGGAATTATAGTTCGAGGAGATGAAAAACATAGCTCTACTGATCGGAATCTGTTTCTTAGTGCTTGGAGCAGTCTTTGTGCTGGCGCTGAAGCCCGGCCGACCCGCAGGTGCACAAAAGGTCGCTCCAGATCAAGTATCCAGTCCGGCTGCTCAAGAACATACCGTAACACCATTACAAACTGAGAAAGGTCCCATGAAAAAACTTCAAGACTTTAGCCCTATTAGCGCCAAGTCAGCCACACTTCACACTTCAAAAGGTGACATTACTGTTGAGCTCTATGGCGACAAAGTCCCGTTGACTGTGACCAACTTCCTGACTTTAGCCAAATCTGGTTACTATAATGGGATTAAGTTTCACCGAATCATTGCTGACTTCATGGCACAAGTTGGAGACCCACTGACCAAAGACGATACCCAAAAAGCAAGCTGGGGCACTGGTGGACCTGGATACACAATCGGAGATGAGTTTGATCCAAGCTTAAAGCACGACAGCGAAGGTATACTTTCTATGGCCAACTCTGGGCCAAACACTGGCGGCAGTCAGTTCTTCATTACTTACGCGCCAACACCGTGGCTTGATGGTAAACACGCCGTATTTGGCAAAGTAACTTCTGGCATGGATGTCTTACGCAAGCTGGAAATTGGCGATGAAATCAAGTCAATCAGTTTTTGAACTTGGACTCAACTTTGATTCGCTACAATAAAGGTGTGAAAAAACTACCACACTGGTGTACACCAGTGTGTGCGACTTGCTTGGCTATTTGGCTGCTTACACTGGTTGTCTCGACCACAATCACCTTCACTTATTTACAAAAAAAGCAGCTTCATCAAAGTGCTCAAGCTGCTCACTTCACCCAACTTTTATTTTTTCCGATTTCATTTACTTTAAGTCCGGTGATTCCAGACGTGCAGTTGATGAGTAATTCTCTGCAACTCATTCAGCAGGCTGACCAGCTGACCATTTTGACCAAATTATATGTTCCTGCCACCTTGGCGGCCGATCCGGACAGTGCCCAGCAAGCACTTCAGTTACATAGAGAGATTATGACCTTAACCGGAACGCTGAGCTCATGGAGTGAGGCATATCGCAAAAGCAAGGTTTTGCCTTACTTGATAAAAAAATCTGTTCATCAAACTGAACTTTTGGCACTCCTTGACCATCCCGAGGAGATCAAAAAACTTGCCCAAATGGCTCAAGTGCTCAGTGCTCACTTCCTTCAAGGCCATCACCGATATGCCATCCTTCTCCAGAATAGTGACGAGTTACGGGCTACGGGTGGCTTTATGGGCTCATACGGATTGTTCGAGATTAAAGATGGCGTCGTCCAACAACTTGATGTTCAAGATATTTACGTTCCAGCTGGTCAGTTTACTGGATACATCTCACCTCCGGCTGGAGTAGCCGAGTTTTTAAGTAGTGGAAAAGGTTGGCAGCTGCCAGATTCAAACTGGAATCCTGATTTTCCGGCAGCAGCGGAAGACATCACTCATTTTTTTGACCTTGGCAAAGTCAACAACCTTGAAGGCATAGTTACTCTTAACTTGCCTGTTGCTGAACACTTGCTTGGCATTACTGGTCCAGTCTATCTGCCCGATTTTAATCAAACTGTCACCGCCGAGAATCTTTCCACATTAGCCAGAGCTGATCGGCAAACTTTTTTCGCTGGCTCACAACAAAAGCGACAGTTTCTGCATGCACTTTTTTCCCAGCTCAAGATGAGTATTGCTGACCTGACCGCGGAGAACTTCACTCAAATCAAGAATGTTCTGATCGAGGCAGCTCAACATAAAGACATCCAGGTTTTTAGTCGTGATCAAGAAATACAACACTTTAGTCAAGAGTACCATCTGGCGGGGTTAGTATCTTCGCAAGGCTCACCCAGATACTTTTTTCTTGTTGAGTCAAATGTAGGAATCAATAAGGCCAATCGTTTAGTAACTCGACAAGTTCAGCTTTCTCTTCAAGACTATAGTTCGTCGATCCAGATTCAATTTTCAAATCTTAACCCGCCGACTTCACTAAGATTAGAGCGTGGCGAGTATATCAATTATCAACGACTGCTCATTCCCGCTCATTACCTTGTTCATCATCTCGAAGTAAATGGCCATCCACTTGCTCAGTGGGACGAATCGCTGGTGACCACCTCAACCGGTGAGCAGCTGAAACAGGTGGGATTTCTCGTCACAGTTCCAGCTCAAGCTCAAGGAACTGTGTTGATTGAGTTTGCCCATCCACTTCTTTCTGTAAAAACTTTAACTCTTCAAAAACAATCAGGCTTAGCCAGTGTTCCCTACCACATCATTACGCCAACCGCTGCGCTAGACATTCTTCTCGAGAAAGATCAAGTCATTCAACTTCCATAAGCTTCCTTTTCCTTGATACAATGCCTTCACGCTATGCATCAACAGCTTCAAGAAAAGATTTCAGCTTTATTACAACAATCTGAAGAGTTACTCGCAGTGTCTACTCCTTCCAAAATTCTCGAAGAGATCACTGCCACTGAAGTACAGACATACTCAGAAAATTTTTGGTCATCTGCTGATGCCAAATCTGTGATGCGCCAGATCTCAGCTTTAAAGACTGCACTTGAACAAATTCAATCAACCCAACGAGCCCATAATGACGTCGCCGCTTTTATGGAACTGCTTGGTGAAAATGAAACCACTCCAGAAGAACTTCAAGAAATTGAAGCACTCACCCGCCAGCTCGACTCTGCAACAAAAACACTAGAACTGAGCCAATTTTTGAATGGTCGATATGACGGTCATGGCGCAATCCTGTCCATTCACGCTGGCCAAGGTGGGACCGAAGCCATGGACTGGGCTAGCATGTTACAAAGAACGTATACCCGCTACTGTGAGCGCAAAAGCTGGAAATTTTCGCTTATTGAAGAGTCTCGCGGAGATGACGCTGGCATTAAATCTGTAGCATATGAAATTCGCGTTCCCTATGCCTATGGTTACCTCAAGGGTGAACGGGGAACGCATCGCTTAGTTCGCCAAAGTCCCTTCAACGCTGACAACCTTCGTCAAACTTCCTTCGCCCTAGTTGAGGTCCTCCCTTTGATTGAAGAGGACGACTCAGAGATCGAGCTTAAAGATGAAGAGTTAGACTGGCATTTTTCTCGAGCTGGTGGAGCTGGTGGCCAAAATGTAAATAAAGTGAATACGGCAGTTGAGCTAACCCATATTCCGACTGGACTCGTTGTCCGCTGTCGAGAAGAAAGATCCCAAGCTCAGAATAAAGCCCGCGCGCTTTCCCTGCTTAAAGCAAAGCTCGCGATGATTGAAGAACAGAAAATGGCTGCTGAGATTGCCAGAATTAAAGGCAAACATGTTACAGCCAGCTGGGGAAATCAAATCCGTAACTACGTGCTTCACCCCTATCACCTTGTTAAAGACACCAGAACTGAAGTTGAAACGAGTGAAACCACTGCTGTTCTCGACGGTGATCTTGATCAGTTTATTCAAGCAGAGATTAAACTGCTCTAATTTTTGCCAGCCCTCGCTTTCGGGTAGCCCCAAATCGCCCATTATTGTATGATCAAAAACATGCAAGAAACGTTTCAAGTTCATCACATGCAGTTTCAACCACCGGCTCCAGTTCAGCCAGTCATTGTTTCTCAACATAAAGGAGAAGTCTCTATGAAAAATGCGAATGGCATCTTTATTGCGCTTTGCGTCTTAGTATTAATCGGTGGCAGCGCTACTGGATTTGGAATTAGTAAACTCAATGCCAAAGAGGAAGCTGCCAAAAGCAGCGATCTCAGTGGAGCACCTTTGCAACAAGTGGCTACCGGCGCAGTTCATAACGGTGATGTGTTCGGCAGTCAAAACGAAAGTATTTATAAAGACTCTGCTCCCGCTCAAGGTTATCTGGAGATTGGTGGAATCGATGGTGAAGGATCTCATCATATTCTGCGTGAAGGCGGCCCGAGTCAAACAGTCTACTTGACCTCTTCTTCAACTGATCTTGATAAGTTTCAAGGGATGAATGTTGAAGTCTGGGGCGAGACATTGAAAGGTCAAAAGGCTGGCTGGCTAATGGACGTTGGCCGAATCAAAGTCTTAGATATTAAGGGCCAACCACCAGCTGGAGCAAAAACCGGCACCAACTCTGCCGTCCAACCAGAATGATTATTTTTTCGGAAGTTACTAAGCAGTTTGGAGATAATCCACCTTCAGTTGATCGGGTAAGTTTTACTGTTGAAGAAGGTGAGTTTATTTTTTTAACTGGCCACTCTGGCTCCGGGAAAACGACCTTACTCAAGTTATTAACTAAAGAGTACGTGCTGAGTTCAGGGGAGATTGAGTTTGATGGTCAAAAATTGAGTAAGTTGAAAAGTGGCAAAGTTCATCACCATCGTCGGAAAATTGGCGTTGTTTACCAAGATTACAGGCTCCTTCCTGAGCTCAATGTCTGGGAAAACATTGCTGTTGCCCTCCAAATTATTGGTAAACCACAGGCTGAGATTGAAGAAAGAGTTACTGATCTTCTCGAGTTAGTAAAGTTAACTGATAAAGCCTACTTTTTTCCGGCTGAACTCTCTGGTGGCGAGTCACAACGAGTTGGGATTGCTCGAGCACTGGCGACTGCGCCTAACGTCATCTTGGCTGATGAGCCTACCGGTAATCTCGATCCCGATAACACACTGATGATTGCTCGACTGTTCAGCAAAATTAATGAGCTTGGAACAACTATTTTATTTGCTACTCATGATCTGTCGGTACTTGATCATTTAGGACATCGTCGCCTCAAGCTAGAAAAAGGACAGTTAATTGAAGACAAACCCGCTACGGGAGCTCCAAAAGAGCCAAGTAGAGAAAAACCAATACTTGATGAAGAGCCAGAACCTCGCAAAGCCAGAAAAGCTGGACTTAAACTTCCGTCATTCCACTTCTCATTATTTGGTCGTAGAGCTCAACCAACCACTGACTCCTCAGCAGAATCCGCACCAGTTCCAGTTATGACCAATAAAACAACTCACCAGCCTCCAGTTGATATTATTATTGAAGAACTATGAACCACTTTCTCACCTCACTTACCAACATCCGCCGTTCGCCATATCAAACTTTGGCAGTGCTGCTTTTAGTCTCGATTACTTTTTTTGTCGGCTATGTCTTTTCAGTGTTTTTATTTAGTGCCGAAAAAATCTTGCAGTACTTTGAGACGAAGCCCCAGATCACTGCTTTTTATAAAATTAACGCCGATCCCGCCCAAGTCACCCAGCTTGAGTCAACAATGAAGTCGAAGCCATATGTGAGTGGGGTCACCGTTATCAGCAAAGAAAAAGCACTTCAGATTTATCAAGAAGATAACAAACAAGATCCGTTGCTCCTTGAACTAGTCACCGCAGATATCTTGCCTGCCAGTATTGAAGTTTCCAGCAGAGATGTGGGATCTTTACCACAAATTAAAAAAGATCTTGAAAGCTCACCTGGAATTGACGAGGTTGTCTATCAAAAAGACGTCATTGAGCAGCTCCAATCCTGGACACACTCAATCCGAGCAATCGGGATTGGCAGCGTGGTGCTGCTCGGCTTTACGTCAATGCTTTTAATCGTGATCGTTACCGGACTCAAAGTCGTCAGTCGACGACGGACGATTCAAATTTTAAGAATTATTGGTGCCTCCAAGTGGTATATTCGTGCTCCATTTATCTATGAAGGGATGCTGTATGGACTGATCGGTTCACTACTGGGCTGGGGAGCAACTTATCTTGGACTTCTTTATGCTACGCCGTGGTTAAAGAATTTTCTTGGAACAGTTCCACTCTTACCTTTTCCCGTGGAGTTTCTCGCCGTTCAGGTAGGAATAGGCTCACTGGTGGGCATTATACTTGGGGCACTCGCGAGTTCTTTTGCGACACAACGGATGATGAGAAATAACTAATTTTCGTCATACACAGTGGTTCATCAAGATGTTCACACTCACACGATCAGCCGTCAACAAATCTATGCTGAAGCAGAATACACCACCACTCGCTTTGAAAATTTTTTTATCAGCCCTGATTTTTTTATTGTCTGCTGGGGTTTTTTTGAACTTAGGCAAATTATCTCGGCTTTCTGCTGAAGAGTGTGGATGTAGTGCTGATCAGGATGAACTTTCGTGCAATAAAAGCAAGCAAGTCTGTTTAACGCTTAAGATCTCTGAGAAACAGTCTCAAGCTCAAACCTTGTCAAACATTATTAGTGTCTTCAATAGTCAGATTGCTGTCCAAGAGCTCCAGATTCGCCAAACCAAACTTGAGATCGCTACCCTCGTTACTGAGGTTAATCAACTCGGCAATCGTATCTCTGGTCTCAACGTTTCACTTGATCGCATGTCGCTGGGACTTATCCAACGCGTTGATACCAACTATAAACGTCGTGACCTCAATCCTTTTTTTCTTTTCTTCAGCTCGCACTCACTTCAGCATTTTTTTTCGCGCTATAAATATCTCCAACTCGCTCAGGCACATACGACTCAGATCATGCAACAGGCGGAAAATCAAAAAACTGATTATGATCAACAAAAAGCATTGAAAGAAAAAAAACAGCAGGAAGTTGAACAAAAAAGAAAATTACTTCAAGACCAACAAAACCAGCTGAACACACAACGTGCCGATCAGCAATCTCTACTTAATCAGACCAAAAATGATGAGGTCAGATACCAACAAGAACTTGAGCGAACGCTTGCTGAAAGCGGCGCCATTACTTCGATCGTAGCCGGTTATGGAAATGAAGAGAAAGTTGGTGAGGTTCAAGAAGGTAATCAGATCGCCTCGATCATATCAGGCTCCTCACCATGCTCAAATGGCACCCACCTTCATTTTGAAGTTGTAAAAAATAATATGCATCAAAATCCAGCTGGTTTTCTCAAGTCAATTCCAGTGGTCTGGAGTAATCAACCAGATGGTTCATTCGGCTTTAGTGGAGACTGGAGCTGGCCCCTCAATGATGCAGCTCGGATTAACCAGGGCTACGGGATGACTTTCTATGCGCGCGTCCGTCGATCATATGGTGGCGCACCTCATACTGGGATCGATATGATGAGTAAAAACGGTGACACTACTGTCAAAGCTGTTAAAAGTGGTACCCTTTTCCGAGGTGCAATCAAGTGTGGTCGGGGCAACTTGCGGTATGTCAAAGTTGCCCACAAGGATAGCGACTTAAGTACTTATTACTTGCACATCAATTATTAAGAAAAGACAATAGTCACCTTAAGCTGCAAACTACATCCCTATAACTATTGACAGAGTGACGTTACTGGATTAAAATGCATCATATTGTATTGAGTGCTTCACTATAAATAATCTACCGAAGCACCGAAGGAAGATATGAAAAAGATAACTAAACTGGCAGCTGCCGTCGTGTTATCGGCATTCGTGCTCGGTAGCTTTACTACGTCAGTCTCCGCAATAACCGTTGACCAGAATCAAGAACTGAATCAATCCGTTAAAGTGAACTGTACCACTACAGGTTCATATGGCCAAAGTACTTCTTGTAGCGCTGAGGGAACTCAGAATGGCAAACAATCACAAACAGTCACTGTCGACGGCGTCCAGTACTTCGTTCGCACAGATGGCAGTTATGTTCAGTACCACAGACCAGTCAACACAAGTGTTGATGGTATGACACTTGCTGGTTTGATCGGAACAGCAGTGACTTCTGCTGGCGCTGGTTTCTTGGTGATTAAAAAGCGTCAATAATTTGTTTAACATTGAATTTAAACCCCCACTTCCAAGTGGGGGTTTTTGATTAAAGAAATTATGCACTTAGCAAACCCTTACGAGCACATTTGCTCTTTTATTAAGGCCCATAACATTGACAGAGTATAGTTATAATGATATAGTTTGTACCTGTATGAATAAAAAAGTAGCATCTCAAAAGCTTTCCCCTTTGGTGAGCGTTATCATGCCTGTCTATAACGTCCAGTCTTTTGTAGCGGAAGCCATTGAAAGCATTCTGCGCCAAACTTATCGCAACTTTGAGTTAGTAATTGTGGACGATGCCTCTACTGATGCTTCTTGGTCAATTATTCAAAAATATGTAAAACAGTCTAAAAAAATCAAAGTCATTCACTTAAAGAAAAACGTTAATCGTGGTGGAGATGGTGCTGGCAACATTGCTTTTCAACATACCAATCCAAAAAGTAAGTACATTGCTCGCATCGATGCTGATGATGTCGCTCTTCCTCATAGACTTGAAATTCAAGTTAATTATATGGAAGAACATGCTGACATCGCTGTACTTGGAAGTGCTGTCAACATTATTAATGACCAAGGTAAGCTTATTGGTCAAAAAAGAGTGCCGACTCAACATCAAGATATTTATAGACAGTATTTTGAAGTTCATCCAATGATCCACCCTACCTTAATGATTCGTCGAGCTGCATTACCAAGTCAAAAAAACTTATATACGCTTGAGCTGAGTGCAAATAATGACTACTTGACCTTTTCTCAGATGATTTCACAGGGAAAACAGTTTAGTAACTTGTCTCAAAAGTTGGTGCTTTATCGTGTTCACGATACGAACGACTCTTTAGCCAATATTAAACGCACTTTCTTTAATACGTTGAAAATTAGACGTGCCATGGTTACAAAGTATGGGTACTCCCCTGCCTTGACATCTTGGTTGGTGTTAATTGCTCAGGTCGTTGCACTCACACTCGTACCAGAAAAAGTCTTGCTGTTTGGCTACTTAATGGCCCGTGGAATGGTCTCTCCACAAAAAATCATTAGCTCCTTGTTCAAAAAATCAGAGTATGAGTTAGCTACTACGTAATCGATTTATGAAAAAAGTTATTTTAGTCATCCCTACCTACAACGAACGCGGAAATATTGAGCGCTTGTTCAGTGCTTTCGATAATGTTGTTAAAAAAGTACCACGTGGTTGGAAGTTGGAGTTCTTAATTGTTGACGACAACTCCCCTGATGGTACTGCTGCTGAAGTTGAACGAGTGAAACATATCTATCAGTCACGTACTCGCGAGCTGAAAAGTACATCTATTCACTTGTACCACAATCCCAACAAGCAAGGTTTAGGCAAAGCCTACTTGGTTGGAATGAACTATGCAGTTCAACACTTGGGTGCTAATGCAATTGGTCAATTTGATGCTGATTTATCTCATGATCCAGATAAGATTCCCGAGCTGTTAGTCAAGCTTGATCAAGGCTATGACATGGTCATCGGCTCACGATACACCGCTGGCGGCAGCATTCCTGCTGACTGGGGTTTTTATCGCAAGATGCTAAGTCGTGTTGGAAATACGTTGGTCAGATTTGGACTCGGACATCCTGAGGTTCAAGACTGGTCAACTGGTTTTCGCATCTTTACTAAACGTGTCTATGAAAAAATCGAGCCAAAGATTACTGAAGAACAGTTCTTTGGATACTTGATCATGATTGGAATTTTACATAACACCATCAAATCTGGATTCAAAGTTGCCGAAGTGCCATTCCACTTTGTGGATCGCACTTACGGTGAGTCAAAACTTGGTGTTGAGTACATTCTCGACACGTTGGCGTACATTGCCACGAGTCGCTTGACTCACATGATTGATACTTTGCGGAGCTCTTTAAAATTAAAAATAACTTCGTTAGAGATAAAGTAAAAAAAAGAAAGGTATATATGAAAGCTATGAGTGAAATCGCACATTTTTTTCGTACATTGGTAATTTTTATTAGTGTTGCTGGAGGGGTTGCGGGAACTCTGTTTCTTGGAGATAAGTATTTTCAACTTCGTGAGCAAGAAATAAAGTACGCAGCTATTGATGCTTGTGGCCAACTCGCACGCGTTTCTTTTGAAAGCAAAGATGCCAATGGCCAGATAACTCGTTCTGAGTTACCAGCCACTGATTCTTACAAACAATGTTTGAAAGAAAAAGGTATCGAGACTTCAAAATAAGTCGTTAGCGTTATCCCGCAGGTCGCGAGACGTGCGGGCTACGCTGAAGATTTTCTTCAGCAAGAGAGTGTCAGGTGAGTACGTGTTTACATGTACTTCATGAGACTCGCTCTTTAACACAGGTGGAGAACCCTTTGATGCAGGACTACGTTCATTTACTGAACGTAAGACCTGATAGAAGATTACCTCTCCAATGTATAAGTTGTAGATAGTATTCATGTGCTATCTCCATAGTGATCTTCCCTTGGTGATGCATCACGTACTTAGCTTCGCAGGCTTTTGATGTTCTGCGTGGTTAGGTACGTGATGCTCACCCGCTCGTCGACCTTTCGGGTCGAGAGTGCCAGGGTGAGTTTGAAACTAGCAGCGACTTGCTGCGAAAAATCCAATTCAACGTTCCTATAGGAGAAGTTCCATGCGTACCAAGATCAAGATTCTCTCGTTTCTCACCTTGCTGGTGCTGGCTTTGGCTGGCATCATGCCCACCTACGCGCAGGGCAACGTGTCCACCCGCCCGACCTGTGACTGGTTGATGTCCGCCGCTGGCGCACCTTTCATGCCGCAAGGCTTGACAATCACTTCTGATGTCCGCGAGCAGGACTGCATGTGGATTCTGACCCATCAGGGACAGAAGCCGTACTCCCTTATGGGGACCAGCTTCCTTGCAAAGGATGCTAGCGACAAGCCGTACAGCTTCACCAACAACGGCGCTCCGGCTCTGTTGACCTACGTGTGGGGTGCAGACGGGTCTCTCTGGCCCGCTGCTTTCCCTGTCCCGACACAGCGCCATTTTTATTCGTTGGCTTTCACTATCAGTGAAGGTACCTACGCCTTTAATGGCGTTGAGTGTTGGCTGAAAATTGATGCCAATCGTGATGGCGTGTTCGACGGTCCGGCTGTGGCGTGGCCCGCAAATGATCCCAACAGCTTCGATCCGCAAACGATTGTGGGACGCGGCAACGGATTAACGTTCACAGTTCAGACCGCTGATCATGGACAGGCATGGGCTTTAGCGACATGCAATGAAGGTGGAACTACAAATGGTCAGTACGACGGCAGTTCAGTTGGTTTTACAATCACCTCTAATGTCGTCACTTCTGCCGCCCCCGCTGCTGTTAGCACGGCTGTCGCTACCGCCGCTGCAAACGTGTCGGCTGGCACATGGCCCGCTGATTTGAACATCACCATCACGGATAACACGACCAAGAGCAATGTTGGGTTTTATCCCGACGGAAACTTCTTTGTCGTAACCGCTGACAAAATCACCCTGACCCCTGCCGAGTTGGTTTTGGTTGCCGCTGGCAACTACACCATCTGGGTGGTCGGCACTGGTATGCATGTCAACTTCGTCTGCGGCGCTCAGAAATGGGATGCCGCTAAGGGCGCTGGCTACTGCCCCGCCAATACGCCACTCGCTAATGTCACCTTCGAGGTGACCAAGTAGCGCGCAATCTTGCGCGCTCTACAACTTTATACGGCCAAACCTGTGTCTCCCCCTCGTGGTTACAAACTACGATGGGGAGGCCTCTCAGCTCTAAATTCACTTGAATTGAGTGTTGAGAAGCTTTCATTAAAAAATAAAAGCCCCACTTCGGTGGGGTTTTTTTGTCTCTTGAAACTGAAAACATGGCCCCCCAAGACATCTGATTTTCGCTACAATGGATCAATGCCAAAAAAGCTACTCAAGTGGTTACCACTGGGTATTCTCTGTTTTATCTCGCTTGCTCTCTTTGTCACGAACTACGTTCCGGGTCACTATTTATTGGGCTGGGATAACACGGTACCTGAGCTGAACTTAGGCCTAAATCTACAACGATTTGTCTTTGGCATTTGGCAAGAGTATCGCGGTCTCGGGACTCTAGATGGAATGGCGCACACAGCCAATCTCAGTTACTTGCTTTTTGTTCGAATACTCGCATTTGCCATGCCAATTCACATGGTCAGATACGTCAGCAATCTTCTGCTCCATTTGTTGGGTGGCATTGGTATCTATTTCTTACTCCTCAATGATCTTTTACCCGATGTTTTGACCAGTCAAAAAAAATCATTGTCACAGTTCCGCGGTCGACTCATTGCCATTAGTTTGATGGGCGCGACACTCTACATGTTGAACCTGATGACAATTCAGATGTTCGTCACGCCACTTGAGTTATTTTCTGTTCATTTTGCCGCCCTTCCATGGGGGATTCTGGCACTCAGACGATACTTTAAACAGCCGAGTGCTGCTAATTTATGGTGGATCTTCTTGATTAACTTTTTGGGAAGTGCTCAGGCACATGTCCCAACAATTTTCATTCCATACGCTGTGACCATGGCTGTCTTTTTGTTTTGGTCCTGGGTTCAACAACCCAAGAAAAACTTCAAAGTTGCGTTTGCAGCAGGATTTGTTTTATTTTGTGCTCACGCATTTTGGGGAGTGCCGTACGTTTACTCCACGATCTACAAATCTGCAGAAATTAGTAACTCCAAACAAAATCGCCTCGGCACAGACGGCACGTTTTATAGAAACTTGGCCTGGGGAAATGTGGGTGGAGTAATGAGTTTTGGTGGATTTCAACTGGACTATCGCGATTGGTCAATTCCAGATCAGCAGTTTGAGTCGATCATGAAAGATTGGGTCGAGCTCTATAAACAACCTTGGTACCAACTTATTGCGATCAGCTTATCAGTCTGTAGTGTTTTGGGCGTCTTTGTCTCTGTAGGGATCATGATCTTCTATCGTAAATGGAAACTGTTGCCATATCTGCTCGTTTGGTTATTCGCCATCTCAATGCTGGGAACTGACATTCCAATTCTGAAAGGAGTCAGTGCCACCCTCCGCGATGCGTCACCGTTGTTCTATCAAATTTTCCGGTTCACATTTACCAAATTTTCGATCTTGTATGTTTGTTTCTTGAGTCTAATGTTTGGTGTTTTTTGGACAGTGTTGTTATGCAGAACTCAATTCGCTACTTTCTGGAAAATTTTAGCTGGAGCTGTTGTTACTTTCTATACATTCGCAATTATTGCTATCTCTTATCCTGCCTTTGCGGGAAACTTCTTCTACTCTGCACTCAAAGTAAATTTACCAGAAAGTTACACCGACTTATTTGCTTATCTTGACAAAAATTTACAAACATCACGTCTAGTCACTTTTCCAATTCATTCGTTGTGGGGCTGGACGACTGGAATTAATAACTGGGGCCATCGTGGATCTGGCTTTATTTGGCAAGCTGTTACCCAACCGCTTGTTGATCGATCATTTGACCCTTGGAGTAAGTATAACGAGACAATGTATCTCCAGATGAGCCGAGCTCTCTATAGTCGAGATTACCCCGCACTAGCCAAAACATTTGAAAAGTACCAGGCATCTGTGATTTTCTACGATAAGTCTATTTTTCACCCTGGTGGTTACGAAGAAAATATTTTTGCCAAAGATATTAATGACTTTCTGTCAATGAGTCAGTTCTCTACATTGATTAAAAAGTTTGGTGATGTGGAACTTTATGGTCTAAATACTCACAATAAAACACTTGAATTATCTACTCCTAAAAAAGTAAGTTTGCTTTCTACTGATTACTCCTCGACATATACTGGTCGTGACCAAGCGTATCTCGACCTTGGTGACTATATTCAATCAGACAAACCAGAAGTACTTTACCCCTTTTCTTCTCTTCAAAATGATGAGCTACATAACGTTGAGTATCTCCACAATGACCAACTTGAATTCCCAATTCAACCAGTACAAGGGAAAACACTCCACTTTCCTAAATACAAAGAGCTTCAACAGGTCATTAATGCTGCTCTTGTCGGAGAAAAGTCGAGTGACAATTCTCCAATTATCTCACTCTACTTTAATTTACCTTCAATTAAAGTTAATCAAGATGTTATCTATCAAAATAAAGCAGTTATTCAACTTCACAATGATCAAAGCTCTTCTTCTAAAGTAGTACTATTTAACGACAGCCTTATTGACGTTAATGACGAGAAAAAGCGTCATGCACTTTTAACTCTGCCCACTAGGGGTTCTCTTAATTTAAAGTTATTCAAAAATATATCTGAACTCTCTTTACAAAAAGAACAAATTCCATCTTCTTATGGTTGCGATCAATCAACCGGAAATAAAACTTCTTTATGTCGCGATCTGACATGGGAATCTCCAACACTAGACCCCACTTCAACTTCACTTTTAACAATCAAAGGTGAGGTTGAGAACCATGGTGAGGAAGTTCCTAAAATTTGTATTTATTCAGTGCAAGAACCCCAGAATTGTCTGAACACTGTCTCTAGTAATGAGCTAGCTGATGCCAATAATATGATTGTTATCAAAACACATTTTTTAATGGTTAAAGATGGCAAATATCGGATCAAACTTCAATCATATGAGACAACTAGAACAGAACCTTGGAAAGGAATACAAATAAATGTCTATAAACAAATGGACTCAGTTCAAGCTTCAGTTGATCAAACTCTTTCAGATTTTCAACAACAACTTGATAAAGTTAGCACCACTCAGGTCCAAAATCAAAAAGTAATTTTTGCATTTTCTGCTCCATATTTTGGAATTGATCTACTGGATGTTACGAAACCAAGATCAAGTGGAATTAAAAACTGCAAAGATCCAGCGGTTGGAGCTGTTGAGAAAAATCAAAATCAACATGATCCTGAGTATAAAATTTCTGGAAAAGCGATCGGCTGCGAAACATTTTTTATCCCTGAAATTGATCAGCGACAACAGTATATTTATAGAATCAAGGGAAAAGTCATGTCTGGTGTGGGTAGTCGGATTTATTTACTCAACCCTTTCACTAAACACTTTGATATTGATACTACAACCAGAACTAACGACTTTGACTTAACAATTCCTATCTACCCCTCATTTACCATTTACAATTTGACGCATGATGTATTTGAACTTGTGCTAAACATGGAAACTTTTTCTCGAGAAGTAGATCAAACAACTCTAACTGACTCTATCTTTTACCCACTACCTTTAAATTGGCTCACTTCAATACGCCAAGAAGGAACTGTAAATGGGCAAAGTTTTGACAGCCAGATCCATTCTTATCAAAAATTAGGAACAACATTTCACTTGGCAAAAGTGAGTGTTTCATCAGAAAAAGGCCTTATTATTTTGCCACAATCTTATGATCGGGGTTGGATTGCCCTATCCTTATCAAGAATAGGAGAGAAAAATTCACATGTAGTTTATAACGGCTGGGCAAATGGTTGGTTTATACCTAAAGGTGATGATCAACTGCTGATTATATATTGGCCAATTCTACTCGTCTTTAGTGGCTTTATTCTCTTCATTAGCTGTGGAATATTTTTGTTTTTAAGAGTTATTCAAAGTCGAGGAAACATACAAAAATATAGTGATAAAAAACTTGAACATAAAGTCAAACTAAAAAGAGTATTTACTGGAAACTTAGACTCAAAATAAACCAGCTTAAGCACTATTCACTCTACACTTCGTGTCATCTTATTCACCTAAACTTGCGGCATGAAACAGCTACAAGTTATCCTAAAACTTATTACAGAACTTACGCTCTTTGTTTTGTTGAGCTTCTGTTGCGCGAGAATTGCATTTGCCCAAGTCATTATTAACGAAGTCATGCCGGCTCCAACTCAAGGGAATGAATGGGTGGAGCTAAAAAATTTGACCAATCAGTCTGTGTCTCTCTCAGGTTGGAAAGTTGAAGATGATTCCGGAGCAGTTACACCTATTCCAGTTTTTTCTCAAGCAAGCGTTGATCCCTTTGGACTGTTTGTTTTTGAGGTAAAAAATCGACTCAATAATACAGGAGATCAAGTTCTACTCCGTCGACCAGATCTTTCTCGAGCAGATTTCTTTCAGTATACGTCAAGCTCAGCTCAACAAAGTTGGTCAAGAGTATCTGCCGACAAAAATACTTTTATCCTCGCACTACCTACTAAAGGTGCTGAAAACATGCTGTCATCACCCGATCCTTCAATGATTCCTTCTCCGGCACCTCAAACTTCACCAAGTATTTTGCCAACTCCAACGGTTACCCCGTCTGCAAGTCCTTCTGCCACACCCCAACCTTCTCCAGTTGTTTCTCCACTTCCTTCACCAATAATATTTTCTTCACCCAGTCCATTACCAGTCTCATCTCCTTCTCCATCTCCGATTCTCCTGTCTCAGCCGCTCGAGCTTTCAGAAATAGTTGGCTGCGCTGAAACTGGTCATCCCGAATGGTTTGAGCTTTACAATCCCAACTCAGTCACAGTAACTCTGCGCGGTTGGAAAGTAAAAGATAGCTCAAGTAATACTAGGACTTTTGACAGTACCCTTTCTCCACAAAGTTATGGTGTAGTTGAACTGAGCTCAGCTCTTTTGAATAACGATGGCGATAGTTTCTCTTTAATTGACCAGACTGGAACTGAGCTTCTGCATATTGAGCTCGGCGCATGTCTCCAAAATCAAAGCACAATTTATACCACACAAGGTTGGGTGCAAACCGGAACCGTTACAAAAGGAACTGCAAATATTTTTACCTCGACTTTACCTAGCCCGACGCCACAGCCGACTAGCTCTACCATGAGCAGTGTTGAGCCGCTGCTTACCTCATCCTCTCCAACTACTCAAGAACCCGCGTTGCCACTTCTCCAAAATTTTCTAGATCAAAACAGCCTAGCTATGCAGGTTTCCTCAGCTCCAGATATTCTGGGTGAGAGCTCGTCGCCAATCTTAACCTCAGCCCGGACAGAGGTTGCCACACCTGCTGCACAGATTACAGCCAGCAGCTTACCTTCCTCAGCTTTCCCTTCAAAACAGTCAAACTCAGAAAACTCAGCTTCAGCCACAGAAAGCGACTTTGCCATTCCATCTTCGACGAGAACAATCTTGCTAACCATCTCACTGGCGATGGTTGGATGTGGGTGTTATGGATGCTATGAATGGTATACTGAACAACGTGTTAACAAGACTCTGGAAATTCTGTAAAGCTTACTTACCTGTCATGATGTGGGGGGGTCTGATTTACTTACTGTCGTCACAAAGTAACCTGCCAGGTTTTGACGTAGGAATGGCTGATTACATATTCAAAAAGCTTTCACACATGACTGTATATGCAGGCTTTTACTTTCTGCTGCATCGGGCAGTTAATATGGACAATAAAAGCATAAAAACAAACTGGTATGCTCCGTTCATTCTAACTTTTCTCTATGCGTCATCTGATGAGATCCATCAAATATTTACACCCAAGCGAACGCCGAGTCCGATAGATGTTGGGTTTGATATGATTGGGGCGAGCATAGCCTTTTTACGGATTTACGGTTATATTTAAGACTGCGGAACTAGATTTGGCAAAAATGGATTGATGTGATAGCATTCCCAATACTGAATATGAAGCGCATTTACATACCGAGAGGAGTAAGATGACAAAATCCCAACTCATTGGCATCATTGCTAAAAAAGCACATTTAACCAAGAAAGCTTCTGAAGAAGCCGTCGAGACCATCTTCGACGAAATGATTCGCTGTTTGAAAAAAGGCGACAAAGTTGTGATTTCTGGCTTCGGTACATTTTACTTGGGCAAAGTCAAAGATAAACAAGTTGTCCCATTTGGTAAAGAAGATCAACGTCAGGTAATTAAAAGTCATAAAGTTGTCAACTTCCGCGTTGGCAAGCCGCTGAAACGTACGGTTTGGTAAAGATCTCTCACCTGTTAGACTGTGGAGCATGCGCTCGCTCGCTCTCATCAAGTTATGGTTTATTAAAGCTCTCGAGTATCGTACCGAGCTGCTCGTGTGGATCGCAATTACCCTTTTCAATACTCTAATTTTAATTTCAATTTGGCTCAGTATTTTTCGTGGCAGTATTGAGATTCGTGGTCTGCAGATGACTCAGGTGATCCAGTATTTTCTCCTAGCAACAATTATTAACAGCATTACCGCCAGTCATTTTGAAAGTTGGCGCTCACGCGAAATCCGTGAGGGCAAAATCGACCACTACTTGACTAAACCGATAGCCTATCCCTTACAAATTTTCTTCGCCGATATTGGAAATCGGCTGTTCTATATGTGTTTAATTGTACCGTTAACGTTGCTGATGTACCTAGGATGCATGTATTTTTTTAAGATCAATCTGCCCACAGTGAGTTTAGGGAGTTTCTTTCTTTTTCTGTTTTTTCTGGGTGCTGGATATATGATCGAGTTCAGTTTGGCAATGATCGCCGTACTACTAAGCTTTTGGTTTGAAGGTGCAGAAGGACTCGAGCACTTTAAGTGGATTACGATTACTTTATTGAGTGGATACATGATTCCGCTGCCGCTGATGCCCAGTTGGTTGCAGCATGTAGTCAACGCGCTGCCACTCAAATATATGTATGCAGTGCCAATTGGCATTCTGCAGAGTCACCAGTCAATACAACTTTTTGACGTTGCTTATCTTGGTGGTTTCCTGATGTTTTTATATCTTTTTCAAAAGTGGTTATGGGGAAAAGCAGTCAAAAAATATAGCTCAGCAGGCGGATAGTAGAACAAAGATGTGGCATACCTTCAAAAAATACTGGTTACTGTTTTGGAAGTTTCGCGCTATTCGGGCGATGATGCTAATGGAGTATCGTAGCAACTTCTTTTTCTGGGCATTTGTCTCATTCATCTGGACGCTTTTTAACTATTTTTTCTTTGAGCTACTGGTTGGGGCAAAAGGAACACTTGGTGGCTGGACAAACGCCGAGGTGTATATTTTAATCTCAGTGTTTACGATGCTCGACGCGTTTACCTGGTCATTTTTTTACCATACGATGCAGGAGTACGTCTCAGCAATTTTTAGTGGCCAACTTTCAATCTTGATGACCAAACCTATCGACACGCAATATTTAATCTCTGTTCAGGAAAATAGTTATACCAATCTTCCTCGTTTTTTTATTGGGTTGATCATCCTTTTTATCAGTATTTCTCGAGCTCAGCTTCATCCCGACATTGTGCACATAGGAATTTTCCTGATCTTTTTTAGCTTAGCCTTGATGTTCATCTATAGCTTATGGTTTGTGATCGCAACACTCTCCTTTTGGGTGGAACGCCTAGAAAACATTAATGAGGTCATTCCAGCCACTCGCCGCTTATGGCAAGTACCCAGACAAGTTTTTACTGGATTTTCCTCAACTTTTTTTACTGTCTTTATCCCATTTGGGCTGATATGTACGCTCCCTAGTGAAGTACTGCTCGGGCGAGCATCTACTCCGTGGTTACTTTACTTTGCCGTATTTACCTTGCTGCTGTTCGCGTTTTCTCGCTGGTTCTTTTATCTATCAATTAAAAAGTACTCGGCAGTTGGAAATTAAAAGGAAACTATGACTACACAACCCGTCATCTCTGTTCATCACTTGAAGAAATACTTTAAAGTGTATCGCAAACAACCAGGTCTGCTTGGCTCTCTTCACTCCTTATGGAATCGCCAATATCAAGAAGTTAAAGCAGTGGATGATATTTCTTTTGATATTCACCAAGGTGAGATTGTAGGATTTATCGGTCAGAATGGGGCGGGAAAAACTACAACCTTAAAAGTGCTCTCCGGTCTTTTATATCCCAACGCTGGAGACGTTCAAGTTTTAGGGTATAACCCTTGGGATAGACAGCCTGCATTTCAAAAACAGTTTGCTTTAGTCATGGGCCAAAAAAACCAACTCTGGTGGGACTTACCTGCTATGGAAAGCTTCCTACTCAACCAGGCCATTTACGAAGTTCCTGAGGAGCAGTTTAGAAAAACTTTGAATGCTTTAATGGATCTGCTGAATGTCCGCGACGTGATTAACGTCCAAGTTCGCAAACTTTCGCTTGGCCAACTCATGAAGTGTGAGCTGATCGCCGCTTTACTCCATAGTCCAAAGGTCCTTTTCTTGGACGAGCCAACTATCGGCCTGGATGTGGTAATGCAAAAAGTGCTCAGAGATTTTATTAAGGCCTACAATCAAGAATTTCAGGCGACGATTATCTTAACAAGTCACTATATGGGTGACGTCAAAGAACTGTGTAAAAGAGCCATCGTAATTGATCACGGTCAAAAGATCTTTGATGGTGAGCTTGATGAGATTATTAATCGGTTTGCTCGAAGTAAAATTTTGACCTTTACCTTGAGTGAACGGGTCAGTTTGGCCAAACTGCAGAAGTTTGGCACAGTCAAGGACTACACATTCCCCCAAGCCACCATTTTAGTCCCACGAGTTGAAGCCGCTAAACGCGCAGCCGATCTACTCGGCAATCTGCCAATTGTGGACGTTAATATTGAGGAGCCAAACATCGAGGCAATTATCCGCGAACTCTTCATTTCACAAAAGAAAACTTCTACACCAGAGTAATCTATACCTTTGAAAACAAATTTAACGTTTTGGAGACTGTTTAGCGCGGCGCGCCTTACCACCAGTTCCAATTTTACGGGTTTCTTTCATACGATCATCTCGAGTAAGAAGACCTTCTCGCTTGAGTAAAATGTGAAAATCAGGATTTAATTTGATTAAGGCTCGCGTAATGCCGTGAACAACCGCTTCAATTTGAGCATTTGTTCCAGAGCCATTTACTTTAACTGTGACTGCGTACTTACCTTGAGTATCTGTCAAGATAAATGGTTGAGTATAAATTGTTGGGGCATGAACAATGTTGGCAAAGTACTCGCCGACAACTTTATTGTTAACAATAAAGTCACCTGCTTCTTTATAGATCCGAACTCGAGCTGTAGCTGTTTTACGACGACCAACAGCAGTCACATACTCACCTTTAGGAAGAGTGACGTTACTTGCTGGATGATTACTACTCTCAGCATGTGCCTGAACAACTGGCTTAATTTTTTTAACAACTTTTTGGACAGCGGTTTTTTTCTTAATTTTATTTGCCATAGCGATTTTTTAGTTACTCCCTAATTGTGAGTGGTGTTTATGTTCCACACCAGCATACACTTTCAAACGAGCCATACGATCTGCCCGAAGTTTGTTTTTTGGTAACATGTTATGGACAGCTCGCTCAATAATCTCAGCAGGATTCTTTACAATCAACTCTTCAAAAGAAGCGCCACGAATGCCGCCTGGTTGCAGCGAGTGATTATAGTACATCTTTTTGCCAGGCTTGTTTCCAGTCACTACAACTTCTTTCGCATTGATCACAACTACAAAGTCACCATCATCAATGTGGGGAGTGTATGTTGGTTTTAACTTCCCAGTTAACATTTGAGCGATCTCAGTTGCTACCTGACCGAGCACTCTCGCTTGAGCATTCACTAAGTGCCAGTTGTGCTTTACTTCGGCTGTTTTCTGCATGTACGTTTTCATAAAGGCTAGACCACTTTCTTCGTGCGAGTCGTCTTTGGCTTGGACGTCATCTCTTTTTGAGCTGTTGGCATAATTGACTTTGCCACAGGTGCCGCCACAGCCGGAGTTAACTGAGTTTTCTTGACTTGTTTCTTAACTACTTTCTTCTCTTCACTCTTACGATTACTCTTGAGTGTCCCAACTTTTTCTGGCTGTGTGACAAATGCTAACTTCGCCATTGCCGTGTTATCTCCACGGCGAGCTCCAATTGCGACCACCGTCACGTATCCTGAAGTACGATCACTCATCGCTGGGGCAACTTGCTCAACTAATGTACTGACGACGTCACGTTTCCCAAAACGACGATGCAGCAGTCTGCGTGAGGCGACAGTGTTTTTCTTTGCTTGAGAAACGACTCGGTCTGCTAAACGTTTCACTGCTTTTGCTTTGGCTAAAGTCGTTACGATCTCACCACGCTCAGTTAAGTTGCGCAACAAACCTGTAAACAGAGCTTTGCGTTCATTTGAGCTACGATTAAATTTTTTATCAGCAATTCTATGTCTCATAGTTATCCTAAGGTGACAGCCTTTTTTTGAAGGGCTTCTTCAATAAGCTCAACACTCTTGCCACCCAAATTTTTGACTTTGGCAATCACATCTCGAGGCGCACTTGTCAGATCTCCCACAGTCTTGAATCCACCTTTACGTAACGCGTTAGCGATCCGCGTTGGTAGATCAAGCTCTTCAACTGTTAAACGTAAGACTTCTGCTTCTTCTGGACTCAAGTGAGACTCTTCTTTGGCTTGTGCTTCAGTAACAGGGTTAAAAAGTTGACTAAATTGACGAGTTAAGATTTTTGAAGCTTGTTGAAGTGCTTCCATTGGCTCAACAGTCCCATTTGTCTGAACTTCCAGAGAAATCCTATCGTAGTCTGTGCGGCGACCGACACGTGTTGACTCAACGTGATAAGACATTTTGACAACTGGAGAGAATAAAGCGTCGACTGGAATCTCACCAATCATCACGTCTTTCCGATCAGTTGCCATCGAGTAACCAACGCCTGGCTCAACGGTCATCTCAACTTTTAAAGTTTTTCCTTCAGCTAAAGTACAGAGGTAGAGATCGGTATTCACCACTTCCAGGTCACCATCACACTCAATATGCGCGGCAGTGACTTCTTTGGCGCCCTTGAGATCAATATGCATCGTACCTGGAGTACTCATGCCTGATCTGACCCGAACTTCTTTTAAGTTCAAGATCATCTCGACAATATCTTCTTTTAAACCTTCTAAAGTGGAAAATTGATGGTCAATACCAGCAATCTTGACTTTAGTAATAGCGTATCCAGGTAAAGAACTGAGCATGACGCGACGGAGGGAGTTCCCAATCGTGTGGCCATAACCTTGCTCTAAAGGTTCAATCACCAAAGTGGAAATATTTCCTTGGCGACTTTTTTCAATTACAGTGAAAGTTGGGTTCATCGCTGGGTATTGATCAAATTGTTGGTTCATATAGTTTCCTTGTTTCTTCGCTTCGCTTTTGCTTGGCTCCGTTACTAGATCCTTATCTACTATAATACTCGACTATTAACTGCTCTTCGACAGCTTCGCGAATCTCTGATCGCTCTGCATATCGGAGTACTTTACCAGCTGCGCCTTTGCGCTCTAACCAAGCTGGAAGCTGCTTTGCTTCTTCTTTTAAGTTTGCAGCAACTGCTGGACTGTCTACGAAGTTAGACTTTACAGACATCACGTCGTTAACATCTACAGTGTATGAAGCGATATTCATTTTTTTACCATTAACCAAGATGTGATTATGAGAGACCATCTGACGAGCTGCTGCGCGAGTGGTTGCCCAACCTAAACGGTAAACGACATTATCTAATCTACGCTCGAGCAAGTTCAACAGAGCTGCGCCAGTTGCGGTTGGGTTTTTGGTCGCCAACTCATAAAGGCGATGCAGCTGTTTTTCACTAATACCGTAAATGTACTTCACTTTTTGTTTCTCTTTTAATTGAACGCCATAGTCTGAAAGCTTGCGCTTATTTTTTGCACCATGTTGACCAGGTCGAGCAACGATAACGCGCGCGACTTTGACTGAGTTTGTTTTCAGTCCCAGATCTTCACCGATACGGCGAGAAAGTTTATTTTTTGAGCCTGTGTAACGTGACATACTTGATTACCTGTTGTGTTTCTGTTTGCGTGGCTTTGTACCGTTATGTGGAACTGGAGTCATATCAGCGATAATCGAGACATGAATGCGTTGTGCGCGCAACACACGCAGTGCAGCATCACGACCTGGACCTGGACCTTTAAGGAACAGCTCCATCTCGTTCATCCCATATGCTTTTGCTTTATTGACTGCGTTTTCAACGGTCACCGTTGCTGCATAAGGACTTGACTTGCGTGAGCCAGAAAATCCGGCTCCACCAGTTGATGCCCAGCAGACAACGTTCCCTTTTTCGTCGGTAATACTTACAATCGTGTTATTAAAAGTAGCAGTCACATAGATGCGACCGCGTGGGATAGCACGAGTAATTTTGTTTGGTGATGTTTTTGGCGTAGGACTCATAGTCGGTTATTTGGTCTTCTTTGCTGACTCCAGCTTAGTTGCCATATCTTTACTAATTGCACCAACTGCCACACGCTTGCGACTGCGGCGAGTACGAGCATTTGAACGGGTACGTTGTCCACGGCTTGGTAAACTTGCTTTGTGGCGTAAACCACGGTAAGAACCAATCCGTTTCAAACGATCAATGTTGTCACGAATTAAACGTCGAAGATTTCCTTCAACATTATACTTTTCGAGCACTCGAGAAATTCTATTAATTTCTTCACCAGTCAGCTCCTTGGCACGTTTGTCAGGATTAATCTGAGCTTCCTTAAGTGCTTCTTCAGCTAACTTAGGACCAATCCCAAAGACATATCTCAACGAGATACGTACTTTTTTTTCATCTGGAATATCAATACCGGCAATCCGTGGCATAAGGTTATCCTTGTCGTTGTTTGTGCTTCGGGTTGGTAGGACAGATGACAAACAAGACACCTTTACGGCGAATATGCTTACATGTTCTACACATTTTTCTTACTGACGTGCGTACTTTCATAATGTTTCCCTACTCGCCCACTGACGAGACAGAGGTGAAATATACCTTACTCTCGAGTATTTGAAAAGCCTGAGTTTTACTGCAAAGCTTTTTGGACTGATCTATACGTTATTTTACACTTTTTGAGGTCATATTTAGAGACATAACCCTTGACCAAGTCACCAGGCAAAACACGAATCCGGAACAAGCGCATCTTTCCAGCTAATGTGCCCAGGAGCAGTTGGCCGACTAATTGAGGAGCTGCCGAAGAAGTAACTTGGACACGAAACATTGTGTTTGGTAAACACTCTTCCACTACACCTTCAATTTCAAAAGCATCATCACGTTTATCAGCGCCAGGACCGGAGTCGGATTGACGTTTGGATTTAACTGCTCGTTTGTGATCTTGGACTTTTCCCATAGTTTGTGAAGTATATCAAAAAAAGCTCGATAAATCTAGCTTATAGGTCTTATTCCTTTGTTAAAATTTCAGGTCCTTGGGCCGTAACTAACACCGTCTCTTCAATCATTCCACCAAGGGCTCCATCTATAGTTCGATAGGTCCAGCCATCTTGATCAAGCTTGAGGTCAGGTTTGCCTTGGGTATACATAACTTCGATGGCTAGAGTTTGGCCTTCATAAAGCAGCTGTTTCTTATCACTTTTTTGAGCCGCACATGGAACTGCGGGGTCATCATGTAATTTTTTACCGACTCCATGGCCGGTCAGCTGATAGACAGCTCCAAGGTGATGCCGAGTTAAAACTTTTTCCATTTGAAAAGAAATATCGTATACACTATTTCCAGGGTAAGCTTGCGCAATTGCTCGATCAAGCGAGTGTTGGCCAATCTCAATAAACTGCTGCTTCTCATGGCTGACTTGACCGCGAAAAAATGAAGTTGTCGTATCAACGTGGAAACCGTCGTACAGTAACCCAACATCAATTTTGATTAAGTCTCCCGCTGCAATCACTTTTTGTTTTTGAGGGATTCCGTGACAGACCTCATCGTTTTTCATAATACACGTCGCCCAGTGATATCCCGGAACCATCGCAAAGTTAGCCTGAGCATCTTCTGCTTTAATGAGCTCAAATGCGTACTGGTCGATATCTAAAAAGTTGACACCAACCTGAGCAAACTCGGTCAGCTTTCGCCGCACAACGGCAAGTTTCCGCCCACCTTGACGCATACTGTTTGCTTTATGTTGCAGCTGTGAGTCCATGTAAATTATTTGATTGCTGTGATGATATCTGCAAAGACTTGGTCAACGTCGTTTTCACCATTAATACGATGCAACATGCCACGATCGCGATAGTACTCAATCACTGGCTCTGTAAGTTCGTGAAAAAGCTCAATTCTTTTACGGATAGCTTGTAACGTTTCATCTTGACGATCAGAAATACGACCTGAGATCCGCCATAATGCTTCTTTGTCTGAGACGTCGATAAAAATGACTTTTTCGACATGACCTTGGAAGGCTTTTGCTTGAGGGACGGTGCGTGGAAAACCATCAAGAATGTAGCCGCTTGAATACTCTGGTTTTTTCAAGTAGGCAGTAATAATTTCAAGAGTCAAGTTATCAGGAACTAATATTCCAGAGTTAAGCGTCTCTTTAAGAGTCCGTCCCAAAGGAGACTTGTCTTTTGACATTTCACGGAAAATATGACCTGAAGAAAGATACGGAACTTCAAGTTTTTCAGCGAGCATGTTTCCTTGAGTGGATTTGCCTGCCCCCTGAATACCAATCAGCACAATTTTCATGATGATCTTTCTTTGTCCTTAATATTAAATGAAACGGTCGTAATTTTCGCCTACGAGCATACCTTCAACTTGCTTGGCAGTTTCTAGAACAACAGACACCACAATGAGCATACTTGTTCCCCCAATCGCAAGTGATTGAACACCGGTAAATGCTTGCGCTATAGAAGGAAGTACTGCGATAAAACCAAGGAAAAGTGCTCCAACAAAAGTAATTCGCGTCACTACAAAGTCTAAAAAGGTTTTAGTAGGACCACCCGGCCGAATTCCTGGCACAAACGCCCCACTTTTCTTCAAATCATCTGAAATTTCCTCAGTATTGAAAAAAATTAAAGCTGAGAAGTAGGTAAAGATAAAGACGATTAAAAAATACGTGATCATGTACACTGGAGATGTTGGCGCAAACCAAGTGGTCAGCTGTTGGCCAAATCGCGACAAGTTAAGATTAGCTTGACCAGCTAGGAAACGACCTATTACTGAAGGTGCCAACATTAACGATACCGCAAAGATAATGGGGAGTACTCCAGCGACGTTAATCTTAATTGGAAAATGAGTGACTTGCCCACCATAACTTTTATCACCGCGGGTTCGCCGAGCATACTGAATCTGGACTTTACGCACCGACTCATTCATGAACACCATCAGCATAATTACCCCTAGGAAAAGACCAACAAAGATACCTACTTTCAAAAAGTCTTGCGCGGAGGTGACCGAAGCAACTTGAGCAAACGCGACTGGTAACTGACCAACGATTCCAGCAAACAGCACCATTGAGATACCGTTCCCGATTCCATAGTTAGTCACGAGTTCACCAAGCCACATTAAGATCATCGAGCCGGCAATCAAGGTAAAAATCATCACAATAAATGTCAGTGGGTCACGTTGACTTAATAAGCCTTGAGAGCGAAGCAGCGCCAAGACAGAAATACTTTGGACGACACCAATTGGAACTGCGAGTAACCGAGTATACTGGTTAATTTTTTCTCGCCCCGACTCGCCTTCTTTTTGAAGCTCTTTTAGGGCAGGAAAAACCATTCCAGCGAGTTGTAAAATAATCGAAGCTGTAATGTACGGGTTAATACCAACAGCCATAACCGAGAAGTTTGACAACGTGCCGCCCGAGAAAATGTTCAGGACGCTCAAGAATTGATTACCAGCGAACAAATTTTTAATTTGTGCTACTTCAACACCAGGAACTGGAACATGAGCTAAAAATCTAAAAACTAGAAATACGGCTGCCGTAAAGAACAGCTTCTTTTTTACATCAGCGTTACTTAAAATTCGCTGGAGTGTGGTCGCGAGTTGGTTCATGCAGTAGCAGGCTCAACTGAACCACCAGCTTTGGTAATCAAAGCGGCTGCGCCAGCAGAGACCGGTAATCCTTGGACTTTCACTTTACGCTCAATTTTGCCATTTGCAACAATTTTAGCTTTAGTGAAGCGAGGATCAATTACTTTTTCCAACTTTAAAGTATCTAAAGTAATGACTTCTGCTGTCATGCTGTTAAGTGAGCGTAATGAAACAGTTGCAGTAGGTCGTAAAACGTTAAACTTACTTTTACCCCGAGTCATTGGCAGGCGTTTAATCAAAGGTAATTGACCACCTTCAAACCAAGCTGGCGCTTGGCCACTTTTGCGGGCACGTTGGCCTTTGGTTCCACGACCAACAGTGTGACCACCTTTACCACTGCCGTAACCACGACCAATTCTTTTGGCTGATTTTTGAGTGATTTTTTTAAGGTTGTTCAACATTGACATAAACGTTATTTCTTTGCTTCAGGCTTACTCTGTGTTTTGACTGCTGGCTTACCAATGATTTTTTTTGCCATTGGTTTTTTTTCGATTGACTTTGCTGCCTGTGCTTGAACTTTTTGTTGCTCAGCGTGCGTATCAGACTTCTCCGCAGCTTTCTCGCTCAGCTCACGCAGTTTCTTTGCTTCTTCACGCTCTGTCTCAGCAATTGATTTTAACTTGATTCCTTTTAAAGACACAATCTGTTGAATTTGTTTCAAGGCTTCAAATGTGGCGTACACACTTACTGATTGATTACTCGAACCTAAAATTTTACTTGAAATGTCGCGAATCCCAGCGGCTTCCACGACGGCACGGACTGGTCCACCGGCAATAACTCCAGAACCTTTGGGAGCTGGCTTTAACATCACCCGGCCTGCACCAAGTTTAGTAGTAATTGCAAATGGAATCGTTGTTCCATCTAATGGCACCGTAATCATTTTTTTCTTGGCTTTTTTAACGCCTTTTTTAATAGCTGATTGGACGTCTTTGGATTTACCCAAACCGACACCCACTCGACCTTTGCGGTCTCCCACAACCATTAAAATGGAGAAGCCCATCTTATTTCCACCTTTTGTCTTTTTAGAGACACGAGAAACTGAGATGACTTTTTCTTCAAACTCTTTCGCTTCTTTTTCAGGAGCGACGTAACTAGATTTAGAACGGCGAGGTGCTTCAGTCATAGTTTATAACTCAAATCCTTGTGCGCGCATCGTTTCAGCGACAGCTTTTACGCGACCATGATATTTGTAACTTCCTCGATCAAATACTAATCGACTGACTTTGACTTTTTTTAATTTTGCTGCTAATTCAAGAGCGGCTGCCTCAGCTCTTTGGGTCTTAGTGGTACCTTTTTTAACGTTGAGTTCAACGCTGGCTGCAGCAGCTAAGGTTTTTCCAGCCACGTCATCAATGACTTGTAAGTAGGTAGCAATGTTTGAACGGAAGACGTGTAAGCGAGGACGTTCAGCAGTTCCACGAACTTTAGAACGGACCCGAAGTTTCCGTTTATCTGCAGATGTAAGGGAGTGGTTAACTTTCATAATTATGGTTCGCTTTACTTACTTGCAGTCTTTCCTGCTTTACGGCGGACGACTTCATCAGAGTAACGCACACCTTTACCTTTGTAAGGCTCTGGTGGACGAATCTTACGAATGTTGGCCGCAACTTGTCCAATTAATTGTTTATCAATACCGTCGATATGAATAGTATCGTTGCCTTCAATCGTAAACTTAACCCCTGAGACAGCATCAATCTCAACTGGATGAGAAAAGCCCAGCGAAAGCGTTAAACCTTGACCTTTAACCGCAACGCGATATCCCGTTCCAACTAACTTTAAAGTTTTACGGTAGCCTTCTTGAACACCAAGGACTGCATTCTCTATCAAACTTCGAATCAAACCGTGAAATGCTCGAGTCTGTCGTTCTTCATTGTGACGAGTGACAGAAAGCACATTATCAACCACTGCCACGGAAATTCCTGCTAAAACCAGAACTTTTAACTCGCCTTTTGTTCCTTTTACTGTCACTTCTTGATCAGTAACAGTAACTGAGACACCAGCTGGTAATGCAATAGCTTTTTTTCCAATCCGTGACATAGAATCCTTACCAAATTTGACAAAGAACTTCGCCGCCAACATTTTGTTTGCGGGCATCTTTATCCGTCATTATTCCTCTACTTGTCGAGATGATCGTAATTCCGTAGCCACCTAAGGAGCGTGGAATTTTGCTTGAAGTTGTATAGATACGGCGTCCTGGCTTTGAGACACGCTTTACATCAGTAATTGCAGGAATTTTGCCGACATAACGAAGTTTAAACACAATATCAGATTGGGGTGTTTTTTGTTCGATACGGTAACTTTCAACATAGTTCGTCTCAGCAAGAATTTTGCTAATCTGTTCTTTAAGTCGAGAGTGTGGGACTACTACCGTCTCATGGCGAGCCATGAGGGCGTTTTTGATTCGGATAATCATGTCTGCAATCGGATCATTCATATTTACTTACTTGCCTTTGTAACACCAGAGAGCTCACCACGAAGTGCCATTTCTCTGAAACAGAGACGACACAAACCAAAGTGGCGGATAAATGCTCTTGGGCGTCCGCATATTTTACACCGATTCACGGCTCTTGTCGAAACGTGATTTACTTTTTTTTCGCCCAATGCTAACAGGGCCTGACGGCGAACTGTATATTTTTTTGCTTTAGCGATTTGTGACTTTTTCGCCATAGTGTTTTTACTCTTTCTTCTCTTTCGCAAATGGCATACCCAGAAGTTCAAACATCCGGAATGCTAGCGCATTATCTTTAGTTGAGGTCACCAGTGTGACTTGCAAACCGCGAACGGTGTCGATCAGATCATAGTTAATTTCAGGGAATACAATCTGTTCTTCAATACCTAAGTTATAGTTACCGTTTTGGTCAAATGCAGTCCGTGAAATTCCTTGAAAGTCTTTCACACGAGGCAATGTTAAGTTAATTAACTTGTCCAAAAACTCCCACATATACTCACCACGAAGAGTGACCATCACACCCAATGGATCACCGACGCGTGTTTTAAAGTTAGCAATAGCTTTACGTGAGCGAGTAATATTTGGCTTTAAACCAGCAATTGTTTTAAACTGCTCAACAACACTTTTAATTGCCCCTTCACGATTTTGTTGATCAGTAATACCCATGTTCAATACGATTTTTTGCAGTTTTGGGACTGCAAAAGTATTGATAATTTCAAACTCTTTTTGAAGAGTGGAAATGACTTCTTGCTGGTATTTTTCTTTCAGTCGGTTCATATACTCTACTTCTTAGTTTTTATGTCTTTTTCTTCAATTTCTTTACCGGTTTTTTTATAAATCCGAACTTTTGAACCATCTTTATTTATTTTGTAACCAATTCGATCAGGCTTACCTTCACCATTTACAATTGCTACATTGGCAGTTGGTAATGGACGTGGTCGTTTGACGCGTTGACCTTCTTGGCCATTAATCGGCTTCATATGTTTAACATATAAGTTCACGTCTTCAATCACAACTTTTTCTGCATCACGCAGAACTTTGGCTACTTTTCCAGATTTTCCTTTGTCTTTGCCGGCGGTTACGATGACATTGTCACCAACTCGAAACTTCATAAAACCTCTGCTGCCAAACTAGCAATTTTGTTAAATCCACGCTCTTTAACTTCCCGAGCAATTGGTCCAAAGACGCGAGTTCCGACTGGATTCTCGTTTGCTCGAGACTCAATAATCACAGCTGCGTTGTCATCAAAACGAATGTACTCGCCTGATGGTCGGCGTCTCTCTTTATGTGTCCGGACAATAACCGCTTTGACTTTATCACCTTTTTTAACTGAGCCCTTGGCATCAGCAGCAATGACAGAAGCAGTCACTACATCACCCACATAACCAAAGTCACGATGGGAACCACCATGAACTTGAATAACTCGGATCCGCTTTGCTCCACTGTTATCTACGACTTGTAGTACTGTTCTGAGTTGTATCATAGTAGTTTAAGCCTCAACCTTGGCAGTCACTTTGAATCTCTTCGTGCGACTCACTGGGCGGCATTCTTGAATAGTGACTTTGTCACCTTCTTTAAGTTCAATTCCTTCAACATGACAAGCATATTTTTTCGTACGCTTGACATACTTTTTGTATAAAGGATGTTGCCATCTGCGAGTTACTGTAACAGCAACTGTATGTAACGTTTTAGCTGAAGTCACAATTCCTTCGATCAGTTTCATACGCGTGTTTCCATTTCTTTCTGAGTTAAGACAGTTTTGACACGAGCGACATCATCCGAAAGCTTACTAACCATACGACGATCAGCCAGCTTACTTACTTTTTTTTCAAGTTGTGCTTTTGCAAAACTTGTTTGGAGCTCAATCAGTTTTTTATTCAACTCTGCAACTGACAGCTCACGGAGGGCTTTTTTATCTTTAGTCTTCATATTATTTCTCAATTACTATCGTCTTCACGGATAACTTATGTGCTGCTTTGATAAATGCTTCTTTAGCAACATCAGCTGTTACTCCACCAATTTCAAAAAGCACCATTCCTGGGCGAACGACTGCAACATACTCATGAATGTCACCCTTACCAGAACCCATCTTCACCCCTACTGCTTTTTTGGTAATTGGCTTGTCTGGAAACATTCTCATCCAGTACTTACCGACGCGTTTGGTAGCGTACGTAATTTTTTTACGAGCAGCTTCAATCTGTCGAGCTGAGACCCAGCCTGATGAGATTGCTTTCAAACCAAAATCTCCAAAGACAACAGTTGTGCCACGAGTAGCGACACCACTCCGATTACCTCGGAATGCTTTGCGGAATTTTGATTTCTTTGGTTGTAACATATTAGTTATTGGTCAACTCACCTTTGTTGATCCAGACCTTGATACCAACGTACCCTGATCTGGTCCGAGCTGGTGTCTCATAGTAATCAATATTAGCGCGCAATGTTTGAGTCGGCACCTTACCTTCAAAGTACTTTTCTTTGCGACCAATCTCAGCACCACCAATACGCCCGGCGAGTGCGATCTTAACACCTTTCGCACCGGCTGCCATGACTTTTTCAATTGCTTGAGCAACGGCACGTCGATGTGGATAACGCTTGACCAATTGGTCAACGATCCGCTCAGCAACGAGCTTAGCACTTAAATCTGGTTTTTTAACTTCTTGTACCTTGATATCAATCTTTACTTTATCTTTTTTCTCTTTAGCAACGTTCAAAATCCGTTCAATGTCTTTTTTAATAATTTCCAGATTTGCGCCACCTTTGCCAATCACTACACCTGGGCGGCCAACGTGAAGCACAACAGTAATCATGGTTAAGGATCGCTCAATACTGACTTGGACGACTCCAGCTCCAGCAAGCTTCTTTTCCAAGAACTCACGAAGCTTATGATCTTCCAATACTGTTTCTGAGTATTGGCGTGGATCTGCATACCAGGTGGACTTCCAAGTGAGGAAGCTACCTAAGCGGAAGCCGATTGGGTTAACTTTTTGTCCCATGTCCTTATCCTTCTTTAGTCTTTAACACCACAGTCACGTGGCTTGTTCTCTTCGTAATATTGTGTGCTCGACCGCGACTCACAGGTTGGAAGCGTTTGTACCGTGGACCTTCGTTCACCGTCACACTATCAATCACCAAATCACTCACTTGATACCCATGATTGTTCACTGCATTGGCCACTGCTTGGCGGATAACTTTTGAGACTACCTCGGTTGCCCGGCGAGGAATTAAAGTTAATTGGTGCACTGCATCTTCCAAACTGAGGCTTTTAATTGCATTAGCAACGAAGCGCACTTTGCGTGGAGACTGTCGAGTGTAGGATTGTGTGGCTTTAATTTGCATGAGATTACGTCTTACTCATTACACGCTTGACCACACGACCGTGACCGCGGAATGTCCGAGTTGGAGCAAACTCACCGAGTTTGTGACCAACCATTGATTCATTGATGTAGACCTCAATAAAGTTTTTGCCTTGGTGGACTAAAAAGGTATGGCCCACGAAATCAGGAGCCACCACACAAGCACGACTCCAGGTTTTAATGCCGGCTTTGTCTCCAGAATTTTTTTGTTTCATGACCTTAAGCAGAAGCTTTGGGTCAATGAATGGTCCTTTTTTACTTGATCTCGACATAGTCTCGTTTACTTGACTCTACGGTCTTTAATAATGTACTTATTTGTAGTTTTCTTCTTATTGCGTGTCTTGGTACCCATTGCGTGCTTACCCCATGGTGTCTTTGGATACTTCATACCAATGCCACTCCGACCCTCGCCACCACCGTGCGGGTGAGAGTTTGGATGTTGCGCAGTTCCACGGACAGTTGGGCGAATACCTTTCAAACGCTTCCGACCAGCTTTACCAAGCTTTTGATTTTTCCAGTCAACATTTCCGACCTGGCCGATTGTAGCGAAACACTCAGCATTTATCAACCGGACTTCCCGAGAAGGAAGAGAGATGGTCACAAACTTGCCTTCTTTTGCCTGAATCATGGCGGTTGTTCCCGCTCCACGAACCAGCTGGGCACCCTTACCTACTCGAGTTTCGATGTTATGAATAGGTACACCGACTGGAATATTCTTGAGTGACATTGCATTACCCGGACGAATCTCTGCCGCTGGGTTTGCGACTACTTCTTGGCCCACCACTACGTTTTCAGGGGCCAAAATATAGGCTTTTTCACCATCTTTGTAGTAAAGTAAAGCAATATTTGCACTTCTATTTGGATCATACTCAATGCGTTGAACAGTAGCGGTAATACCCAGTTTAAGACGCTTCCACTCAATCACACGCAGACGTTTCTTAACACCACCACCGCGATGACGAACAGTAATATGGCCGAAAGCACCTCGACCCTGACGTTTTAAATGTCCACCAGCCATCAGCACTTTTTCTGGATCGCCGTCATGAAGGTGAGAATGATCTACCTTGACGTAGTGACGATTTGAGTTATTGGTTGATTTATTCTTAATTAACATAAAATTAGGCTTTATCGCCGCCTGTAATATCAAATAAAGCAATAGACTGACCTTTGAGTAAAGTCACAATCGCTTTTTTCTTCCGAGGAACGACAGTCACAGTTCTGCGTTTGCCAGTACGTTGAAGAGATCGACCTCTCATCACTGTATTTACACCGACGACTTTAACGTTGAACAGCTCTTCAACAGCTTTGACCACTTGAGTCTTTGTGGCGGTTGGTTGGACTTCAAACGTGTAAGAGTTTGTTGTGTTCACTAAGAAGAGTGTTTTTTCAGTAATGATAGGGCGTTTTAAGACGTGAGCTTGCATAGTTACTCGGCTTTCTCGGCCGTTTCAAGACGGGCTTCAAGGGACTTGACTGAATCTTGAGTAAAGATAATCGCATCCGCGGCAACAACTTCAAAAGCAGTTAATCGAGTTGGACTGGTTACTAAAACTTGTTGCAAGTTGCTAACACTACGTAACATAAGCTGTGATGGCTTGTCGGCGATGATTAAGATTGCTTTGGCTTCTGGTAATAAATTAACTAACATTTTTTCTGCTGAAGAAGTTTTTCCGTCAAGTTGGGTAACGTCATCGCAAACCATGATATTTTTTTGTTGAGCACTTAAGGCTGAGCGTAACGCTGCTTTTTTCATTGATGCGTTTAACTTCATTGACCAATTTTGTTCACCAGTTGGTCCATGAGTGATACCACCACCTACAAAAAGACCTGGAGTACGTGCACCGTGACGGGCACCACCAGTTCACTTTTGTTTATACCATTTTTTGTGAGTACGATTAATTTCAGAACGGGTCTTGGTTTTACTGGTTCCTTGGCGTTGATTAGACAAGTAGACCCGCACAGCCTGAGCAACGAGTTGATCATTGACTGGGGCATTGAAGACATTGTCAGCAACGGTCATGGTGGAATCTTTACCGATAGTGGAAGCGACGCGGAGATTCATTGTCCAGCTCCTTCAGTAGCAACTTCGGTGGCCATAACTGTTGGCACAACTTGAGCAATGCCACTGGCCTTTTCATCTAACTCTACTTTTTTGGTTTTTCCAGTTTTGGTAATCTGGACGACACCTTGCATGTGTCCTGGAACTGGACCGCTCAACCATACCATTTGAGTTTCTGGATTCACGTAGATAACGATCAAGCCCATCACTGTTTGAGTATCGACACCATAGTGACCTGGCATACGTTTGCCTTTGAAAACACGACCTGGAGTTGTCCGTTGACCAATAGAACCGACTGCTCGAGCACGGTCGGACTGTCCGTGAGTCTTGGGGCCACCCTTAAAACCATGACGCTTCATGGCGCCTGCAAAACCACGACCTTTAGTAATGCCCTGAACTTTCACGATGTCACCAACAGTTAAGATATCTTGGACACTGACCGTATCGCCTGGCTTAAGGGTAGTGTTCTTTTCTGCT